>CEOQ01298804.1_pt1 | contig 30280 bp, 27 predicted proteins | sample 361351 | NCBI WGS metagenome assembly CEOQ01 (sample SAMEA2619907, study PRJEB7988) | marine metagenome | biome: marine biome (ENVO:00000447); feature: deep chlorophyll maximum layer (ENVO:xxxxxxxx); material: "saline water (ENVO:00002010), including plankton (ENVO:xxxxxxxx)" | depth 60 m | reverse complement strand
GAGTTTGGTCAGCCATGTGAGGAGTTAGTACCACATTTTCACATCCAAGCAGTGGATGATCTTTAGGTATCGGTTCCTGATCAAATACATCTAATCCTGCTCCTCCTAATTTCTCAGAATTCAAAGCATTAATTAAGGCTTCGGTATTAATTAATCCACCCCTACCTCCGTTAATTAACAATGCTCCATCTTTCATCTTAGAAATTTGTTCGGATCCAATCAAATGTTTAGTCTTTTCAGATAAATTCACATGTAGACTTATAACATCTGATTGCTTTAATAATTCATCAAACTCAACGTATTCCACTCCTATTTCGGATACAAGAGTTTTAGAAGGATTAAATGTCCATGCTATAACTTTCATACCGATTGCTCTAGCAAGTCTTGCCATATTCGAACCAATATTACCAGTCCCTATAATTCCTAATGTTTTACCTTTAAGTAACATGTTTTCCAAACGAATCCATTTACCATTTTTTACATATGACGTTTGTAAAGACGTTCGCTTAGCTAATGCAAACATTAATCCAAAAATATGTTCAGCTACTACATACGAAGTGCGTCCAGGTTGATTCGAAACTACTATTCCAGACTCCCTAGCATATTTTAAATCAATCATATCGGTACCAATCGAGCAGGTAGATATCATTTTCAACTTTGGCAATCTAGATAATATCTCTTTCTCCCATTTAACAATCCCCCTAGTGTTAATTATGATATCTGCATCCAAAACCCTGTTCACCTGTTCATTCCTATTCAGTGGCAGGTCAGCATGTAAAATTACTTCACCATAATTTGCTAGCCTCTTTAATTGCGATGATCCAGCAATCTGTTGAGGATAATCTCCAGGTATAACTATATTTAGTAAAGACATGTCTATAACCTACAAATATTAAATAATAATTCAGAATCTAAATAACTATAAAAACTTCTATTTCATCAACTAATATGTCACCATTTGCATCTGGATCTTTTTTTATCAACTCTAGTTCCAAAATATTATTACCATTATTAAAAATTGATTTATCAGCATCAATAATCAAAGTACAAAATTCTTCTGGCAAATCTGGAACAGGAGGTAACCCAGTCGCTTTCTTTGAATCAGGATCCACAATATATTTGACATCAATGAGTTGTTCATCATCGATGACCTTGATGAAATCATCGCTTATTGACTTATCATTTATTTTAATTTTAAAGCAATCATCAATAGTCATATCAAACGCCCTTATCCACATAGCCACTTTTTTCACATCCTCAAATGGCTCATAAATTTTGAAGGGATAAGTCCCCCTATACCCCTCTTTTCTCTTTATCAAAACATGGTTGTTTTTTACCCCTCCAGTAGCTGATTTAGATTCTCCATAACCAACTTGACCATGCAACATTGGATCAAAAGTATACCTTCTAAATCCTTTCTGCCCTGATTCAAATTCTTTTAATTTTAATAACTCCTGTAGTTGCATAGGATAAAAAGGAGCTGTTTTTATGGGCACAAAATGGTTATATACAGAAAACCCATCAGCCCCTTCACCATAATAGTTATTAAGTATGGCATATTGCTGTTCTAATTTAATAGAAGCACCTCCATTACGCCTCCTCATCCTGATACTTGTCCAAGGTTGAATTGAAGGATAAAGTCTACAATTTATATTCCCTATTAAATCTGTAAATTCTTTAATTGGCGCATTAGTAGAACTATGCATAGATTCCTGTGGAGAGACATAATTAATGATTTCTTTGGTGACCCATGTAGGCACATCAAGTCCCATATTCAAACATTCATTAATTGTTTCAGGAACCCTTACTCCTAACACCAAATTCCTTCCTACAATTTTCGACCGTGTATCTAAAAGGGTCTTTATACTTGAGAGCACGTCCGTCATAAAATGTTTTCTTTCAATTCCTGTTCCATGAGGAAAATACCCTCTATCTCTGAAGCACAATTCGATACCATCAACATCAAAACTATTTATAATTTCAGATGCAACAGAAACAACATATTCACGTACCTCTCCAAAAGTAAAATCTAAAGTCCCTTTATCCATCTGGTAATATGGGTCCTGTCGTGTTTCATTTAAAAGCCACTCCGGATGACTGCTAATAAAACTTGAGCCGGATCCAACTCCTTGGCTAACGGATACATGCCCATGGTTATCATTTACTCTCATACCTGCTAAAAATTCCATTCCTCTTTTATGCGATTGATCAATTAGTACAGCAAGAGGTTGAACACCAGACTCAATCAATGGCAAAAATCTTTTATGTTGAGGTCTTGCATCATATTCAAACAAAGAAGTTTTCCAATAAGTTGTCCAGCCTTGCGTGTAAGCCTCCTGTATAAATGTATCTACTCCCACTTCAAATAAATCGTCTACCCAATCTCTAAGATGCTTTTCTTCGACATTTTCCGGCAAGTACTGTCTAGCTATACTTGATGGATCACTTACATAAATAAAACGCCTATCACCTGATTTTTCTTTGTCTTGCATTTTTGTACACCTTTTATTTATTGATTATTCAACAAATCACAAGGTTATCAAAAACCCTGCTTAGCCACTAAAATATCTTCTTCAGAAGATATCACAATTGGGCAATCGATTGAATCTATATCCAATGCTATATCTCTGTCTTGACAGTGGTACCACGGTAGATTAACATCATCAAATTTCGAAGAGTGTGAAGACGACAAAATGATATTTTTGATTGCCTTATAGTCAGTTTTTCTGTTTTCCAACAAATTCCTGATATACATCGCACATATTTCATCTTCATCGGTCCTAACCATACCAGCCCAGCCCATTGCAACTATTGTTACTTTTTCAAAAGACTGTCGTTGCAACCATTGGCATGTGGATGCCGCATTAACTAAAGATGCACCCATAATCACATCTGACGATTTTACACTGTTAACTCCTACGACTCCCGCTCTAGTAGACAATATCAATGATTTGTTTTTTAATTCTATCTGGCTTATCTCATAGGGAGAATTACCAAAATCAAAACCAACAGGCTTTTTACCGTCTACTTCCCCAACACAATAATCTGCCCCTACTTTATGCTTTAACACTCTAGCGTCATCAATATCTGATACCATATATATTTTTTTTGCCCCACGGGAAATAGCTAAAGCTGCGGTGGTAAATGCTCTAAATACATCTATAATCACTACAGCACCTTCAGCCTTGGCAGCCCCAGTAATTAAACTGTCTATAACTATTTTCATTTACAATCTATTGCATATTTTGGGTCATTTTAGTTCAGGGGGCATTACAAATACAAAATCCTCTTTTGGACCATCCATTATTTCTATATCATCTGGCTTCAATTTGGAAAGAACTTGGCTGACAAGATCTTCAGGAGTAGAAGCACCCGATGTAACTCCTATTTTATCTACTCCACTGATCCAATCATCCAAAATATCTTCTGCTGATCCAATCCTATATGATTCAATATTCCTAGCTTTAGCAACTTCAGTAAGTCTTTTACAATTAGAACTGTTTTCAGAACCTATTACTAATATCAAATCCACTACATCGCACATCTTTTTAACCGCTTCCTGACGATTAGTAGTTGCATAACAGATATCGTTTCTAACAACCAGGTTATCAAATTTATTTTTAATAATGTTAACTGATTTATCAGTATCATCTTTTGACAGAGTAGTCTGGGTTAGGACAGCAACAGGGCTTGACTCATCCCAATCAGGAATCTCTGATACACCTTCGTCATCAAGTAAATGCATTGGAGTTTGGCCCATTGTACCTATTGTTTCTTGATGGCCAGCATGTCCCACATAAACTACCTTTCTACCTTCTGAGCTATATTTCTTCGCTTCATTATGAACCTTCGTAACTAATGGACAAGTAGCATCAATCACTGTCAAGTCAAGTAACTTTGCACGATCGAAATCTGAAGGAGGAGAACCGTGCGCAGAAAATATCACCGATGAACCTTCTGGGATTTCGTTAACATCTTCAACAGTTATAGCCCCTTTCTTACCCAATGCTTCAACAACATATTTATTATGAACAATTTCATGTTTTATATAAACAGGAGCACCAAATTTTTCGATAGCCTTTTCTACTATATCTATAGCCCTGACGACTCCAGCACAAAACCCTCTAGGCGTACCCAAATAAACTTTCATTAAATAATTCCAATTAAATATACCTGTATCATACCATAATATAATACACGGTTATGGTAATACTTCGTATACTTAGCATAAACACAAAGTGTATACTATTTATATCACTTTTGGAGGGTTCAAATGAAGCTAGCAAACCGCATGAATAATCTTGGTACAGAAACCGCTTTTGAGGTGCTAGCAAAAGCTAAAGCATTAGAGAGTCAGGGGAAAAATATAATCCACCTAGAGATTGGGGAACCCGATTTCGACACACCAGCAAACATAATAAAGGCTGCTCAAGACGCACTCTCTAACGGTTACACACATTATGGTCCATCACCAGGGCTAATGGAAGTAAGAGAAAGAATCGCTCAAGAAGTAAGTGAAACTCGTAACATCTCTGTATCAGCCAATAATGTAGTCGTCACTCCTGGGGCAAAACCTATCATGTTTTTTGCCATGCTTGCACTAGTAGATGAAGGGGATGAAGTTATTTACCCAAACCCAGGATTCCCAATATATGAATCTATGATTAATTTTGTAGGTGGAGTTCCGGTACCAATGAAATTGTTGGCTTCCAACAACTTCGAAATTGACATAAACGATATAACTAATCAAATATCACCTAGAACGAAGTTAATGATTATCAATTCACCAAACAATCCATGTGGGAGTGTTATATCTAAAGAAGATTTGACTGCACTAGCAAAACTTGCTCAAGAAAATGACTTTATGATTTTAACCGACGAAGTATATCGAAAATTTTTGTATGAAGGCGATTACTTTAGTCCTGCAAGTGTACCTGGCATGATGGAAAGAACCATTATCCTTGATGGATTTTCTAAAACTTACTCAATGACCGGTTGGAGAGCAGGATTTGGAGTGATGCCAGAAAATTTAGTTGAACCTATTTCTCGATTATCCACAAACAGTGTATCCTGCACTGCTAGTTTCACTCAAATTGCTACCTTAGAAGCAATGAACGGTTCACAGGAAGAACCAATGAAAATGGTTGATGAATTCAAAGTTAGAAGAGATGTAATAGTTAAAGGTCTGAATTCTATTCCTGGGATAGAATGTCCTATGCCGGGAGGAGCATTCTATGTTTTCCCAAGCATAGTAGGCACAGGAATGTCGAGCAAACAATTTGCCAATGACCTGTTAGAAAAATATGGTGTGGCTTGCTTAGCTGGTGAATCATTCGGCAAATATGGTAAAGGCTGTATAAGATTCTCATTTGCCAATTCAATGGAAAATCTTAACGAAGCATTAAACCGCATAAATTCTTTTGTCACAGTAAATTCATAGCTAATTAAATATATCTGAATGGATGTAATATGAGTGATTTATTAAGAATCGCGATGGCTCAAATAAATTCATCTGTTGGTGATTTTGAAGGCAACAAACTAAAAATCATTGATTGTATCAATCGATCAAAATGTGTCAAAGCAGATATTATAGCATTCCCTGAATTGGCAATAACTGGTTACCCTCCACAAGATTTACTATTCAACAAAAATTTTATAGAAACAAATTTAAAAATCTTAAATGAAATAATACCCGAATCAAATGGGATTACTGTAATACTAGGATTTGTTGATAAAGATCAAAATGACAACCTTTACAACGCAGCCGCTATACTATCGAACCAAACTCTTAAAGATACTTACCACAAAATACATCTTCCCAATTACGGAGTCTTTGATGAAAAGCGTTATTTTTCCCAAGGCACGGCTGCCAAACTTATTCTGTTAGGAGACACAAAAATAGGGGTTAGTATTTGTGAAGATATATGGCATTCAAATGGTCCTATTTTAGAACAAGCACAACAAGGGGCTAAACTATCTATCAATATTAACGGCTCTCCATATCATGCTGGCAAAAAAAAGATTAGAGAAGACCTATTGAAATCACACTCGACTAAGCATCATCTTTTTGTTGGGTATGTCAACATGGTAGGCGGACAGGATGAATTGGTATTTGATGGCAATAGTATGTTATTAAACCCTAAAGGGAACATTATTTCCCAAGCAAATCAATTTGAAGAAGACCTCGTATTCACTGATTTGAAAATCGACCATCTCAAATCAAAACCAGCACATTCAATTCAAAGTACAAAATCGGATTCGAATGTAAATACATATGTAATGAATAATTCTATAAAGCTGCCAAATGAACTTACCAAAAATAAACCTGTTTTAGAAAAACAATCCCCTATCCAATATAACGAAACAGGTGAAATTTATGCAGCTTTGGTTCTCGGCACAAAAGATTACGTCCTTAAATGCGGATTCAAAAAAGTTATAGTGGCTTTATCTGGGGGAATAGATTCAAGCCTAGTTACAACAATAGCAGTAGATGCGCTGGGCGCTGACAACGTTACTGCTATATCTTTACCTTCTAAATATTCTTCTAAATCTAGTGTCGAAGATGCTGAACTGCTAAGCAAAAATCTCGCAATAAATTTACAGACTATACCCATAAAATCTAGCGTAAATATTTTTGACGAAACTCTCAAGGCCCACTTAGAAAACGTAGAAGATGATTTAACGTCTCAAAATGTTCAAAGCAGAATAAGAGGCTTGATTATGATGGCGTTATCAAATAATACCGGGGCTTTAGTTCTAACTACAGGTAATAAAAGTGAAATGGCTGTTGGATATGCAACAATTTATGGAGATATGGCTGGGGGCTACTCAGTAATAAAAGATGTACCTAAAACTTTGGTTTATAAATTGGCTCATTATAGAAATACAATTGCTCAGCCCGTCATACCTACGTCTGTTTTACTTAAGGCGCCAAGTGCGGAACTTAAACCAAATCAGAAAGACCAAGATTATTTGCCAGAATATGATGTATTAGATGAAATCCTTAAAGAATACATCGAAAATGACAACAGCCCATTTGACATATCCAAAAAAGGATTCGCTTTAGAATTAGTTGAAAAAATTGCAAACATGGTTGATAAAAGTGAATATAAACGTCAACAAGCCCCACCTGGCATAAAAATAAGCCGGAAGAATTTCGGCCGGGATAGGAGAATGCCAATATCAAACCGATTTAGAATCAATTAAATTCAAAATACTATAATGAACCTTCAATCTGTCGCCGAAGAATATGATATTATTGTATGTGCACCGATGTGTCCGGTGCTATTTTTATGTTTGATTAATTATTAATGAATGTACAAGAAAACCTAAAGTTAACATCCCTGTACCAAGAGCATTTAAATTCAAATGCAAAAATGGTGGATTTTGCTGGATGGAAAATGCCTATCCAATATGAAGGCATACTCGCTGAAACAAAATCCGTTAGAGCTACTGCTGGTGCTTTCGACGTATCCCACATGGGTAGAGTTAAAATTACGGGGACCGATGCAGAGACATTTCTTAATAAAATTACCAGCTTTGATACTAAATCCATGGATGATTATCAGGCAAAATATGGACTTGTTTGCAATGAAGCTGGAGGAATTATAGATGACATTATCTTGTACAGAAAATCTCAAGAAGATTATCTGTTAATACCTAATGCTTCTAATACAACCGAGGTTTTGAATTGGATCGATAAATTCAAAACCAACGAAGATATAGAAATACAGAACGTAACAGAAAGTACCACTATGATTTCAATTCAAGGACCATCATCTGAAGATGCATTAAATGATTTAGTTGCACCCGAAAAAATCGAGCTAAAAAGATTTAGGTCAACCAACACTCAATATCAAGGTGATGATATTTTTATTGGGCGAACCGGTTACACTGGTGAAAATGGATTTGAGATTGTTTCACAAAACAAAATAGGTCCAGCAATTTGGAACCATTTATTACAATTTGGAGTGAAACCTGCTGGATTGGGTTCAAGAGATATACTTAGATTAGAAGCAGGCCTTCCATTGCATGGAAATGAAATAAGTAAGGACATAAATCCATACCAAGCTAATTTACAAAGGTTTGTTACCATTGAAAGAGACGAATATATTGCAAAAGCTTCACTGCAAAAAATAATAGAAAAAGGAATAGACATATCTTTAATAGGGTTCAAAGTATTTGATAGAATAATTCCTAGGCACCACAATAAAATATTGAATAAATCTAATGAAGAAATCGGTTATGTCACAAGTGGGAGCTATTCTCCTCACCTTGACATGAGTATAGGCATGGGCTATGTTCAAACAAATGAATCTTCAGTAGCGAACAAAGTGAATTTACAAATACGAAACAAAATTGTAGAAGCAGAAATAATAAAACTTCCTTTTTATAAACGGAGCTAAGTGATATGACACCTGAAACCTTGCTTTATTCCAAAGAACACGAATGGGTAAAAGTAACTGAATCAGACAACGTGGTAACGATTGGAATTACGGATTACGCAGCTGAAAACCTAGGAGATATAGTTTTCATCGAACTACCCGAATCAGGTTCTAATGTTGATCAATTCGGGAAGCTTGGAGAAGTTGAATCTGTAAAAGCTGTATCAGATATATATTCACCAGTATCTGGAACAATTGTTGAAACTAATTCACAATTAGAAGAGAACCCAGAACATATAAATGACAGTCCTTACGAAAATGGATGGATTGCAAAAATAAAAATCAGCAGTAGCAGTGATTTAGATAATTTAATGAATTCGAAAGAATATGACTCAATGTTAAATGAAGAAGCATAATTTAAGGATTTAGTTGATTGAACAAATTCGTATCCCCTTACAGCCCTAATACAGATTCGGATAGAACAGAGATGTTGAAATCTATTGGTGTTTCTTCCGAAAAAGATCTATTTAAAGATATTCCATCGAAATTTGTAGATCCTGAATTAAATCTACCAAACCCAAGATCTGAATTAGATTTACATTCGGAACTATATAGACTCTCTAGAATGAATAAAACACCTGGGGAAATTCCATCCTTTTTAGGTGCAGGTTCATATAGGCATTTTACACCCTCAGCTGTAAAACAAATTGTAAGTAGGGGTGAATACATGACTGCTTACACACCCTATCAGCCAGAAGTAGCTCAAGGCACATTACAAACAGGCTACGAATTTCAAACAATGGTATGTGAACTAACCGGAATGGAAATAGCTAATTCAGGCATGTATGAAGGAGCTTCTGCTTTAGCGGAAGCGGCTTTAATGTCAGTGAGAATTAACAAGAGAACCGAGGTTATAATTTTAAACTCAATCTCACCTCTATATATAGATGTAATAAAAACATTTGTCGAAGCACCTTCCATCAAATTGGTAACAGCTAATTCAATTGCAGACCTTGAATCTAAAATTTCCAGTGAAACTTCTTGTGTTTTAGTACAAAATCCAAATTTCTTTGGGTTCATGGAAAATTTAGAAAGTATATCAAATATTACCAAAAAACATGATTCGCTAATGGTCGTAAGTAGCGACCCAATATCGATGGCATTATTTAAACCACCGGGCGATTATGATGCAGATATTGTAGTATCAGAAGGTCAATCATTAGGAATACCTCCATCTTTTGGAGGACCTTATGTAGGTATTTTCGCGTGCAAAAAAAAGTACATGAGACAAATGCCAGGAAGAATTGTAGGAAGGACAACGGATAGTAACAACAGAAAAGGATTTGTTTTGACTCTTCAAACCAGAGAACAGCACATCAGAAGAGAAAAAGCTACCTCAAACATATGTACTAGTGTCGCCTTAATAGCCTTGTCTGCAACAGCATATTTAGGGGCATTAGGTAAAAATGGTATAAGACATATTGCCGAACTCTGTTACCATAAAGCCCACTATGCTGCTAGTCGAATTGAATCAATTCCAGGATTTTCAATTCCCCTAAAAGGGATTTTCTTCAACGAATTCGTTATTTCGTGCCCTATCTCTCCTAAAAAAATCAACTCTATCCTGTTAGAGAACGATATTATAGGTGGCTACAATGTAACTGACTTAATAAAGAATGGAATGTTACTAAGCTTTACAGAATTAAATACAAAAGAAGAAATCGATAAATTAGTAAAAATACTTTCAAAGATTAAATATTGAATCAACTTGAACAGCAAAAGGTAGTTAAAGAAAAATCTTGAACATCAATTTAGAAGACTATAAAAGAAAATTACTAATGGAAATATCAAGTCCTGGACGATTAGGTACCACTTTACCAGAAATAGATGTACCTAAATCAGAACTCCCTGATTCAAATTTGATAAGAAAAAGCCTAAACTTTCCTGAAGTTACTGAGTCACAGCTTGTACGATATTTTGCTAATTTAAGCCAACTAAATTTTTCAATTGACACCAACTTTTACCCACTTGGAAGCTGCACAATGAAGTACAACCCAAAGTTACATGATGAAATTGCTTCCCTCCCAGGGTTTGCTAATATCCATCCATTACAACAAGAAGAATCCGTACAAGGTGCTCTAAAAATAATGTACGAACTCCAGGTTCTACTATCTGAAATTACCGGCATGGATGCTACAAGCTTAGCTCCTTTAGCTGGAGCAGAAGGTGAACTAGCTGGAATGCTTATGATAAGAAAATATCACTTATCCAATGGAGATGTTAATCGAACCAAAGTATTAATCCCAGACAGTGCACATGGTACTAATCCTGCTTCAGCTAAAATGGCTGGTTTCGAAGTAATAACATTAAAATCAGATGATCAAGGTAATACCGATTTATCCGATTTAGAAAATCATTTAAACGAAAACTTAGCCGCAGTGATGCTGACTATACCGAGTACACTGGGTATATTTGACCCAAATATCGTAGAAATATGTAAAAAAGTACATGACTCGGGAGGTATGGTTTATGGAGATGGAGCTAATTTAAATGCATTGCTAGGTAAAGTTAAACTTGGTGAAATAGGAGTTGACGTCATACACTCAAATCTACACAAAACATTTAGCACTCCTCACGGGGGAGGGGGGCCTGGAGCCGGACCAGTAATGGTTAACAAAAAACTTGAAAGATTTTTGCCTTCGCCAATAATAATAAAAACAACCGACAAAAATAACGAACCTTTCTACAAAATAAATAACCAAGAAAATAGCATAGGTAAAATGGGTGCGTTTCACGGTAATTTTGGAGTACTACTAAGAGCTTACGTATATATCAGTTTATTAGGCAAAGAAGGTATAGCACAAATCAGCGAAGATGCTGTATTAAATGCTAACTATATATTGAATGAACTCAAAGATGTATTAGACTTACCTTACAATCGAACTTGTATGCATGAAGTTGTTTTTTCGGCACGAAATTTTAAAAAGAAGTTTGGAATTACTGCTTTAGACATTGCAAAAAGACTAATTGATTACGGGATTCACCCACCAACGATGTACTTCCCACTAATAGTAGAAGAAGCTTTAATGATAGAGCCAACTGAAACTGAAACAAAGGATACTTTGGATTATTTCATTGATGTAATAAAAACGATAGAAAATGAAGCTAATACCAATCCAGACATAATACACTCAGCTCCTCATAATGCAGGTAATACTAGGCTTGACGAAGCGAAAGCGGCTAGAGACCCAGACCTAAGTTTCAAACTAGATTAAAAAAACAATCGATCGAATTCTATCTCCGCGATATGGGGATATTTCGAACTTAAATAATCAGCATGCTTATTAGTAAGCATAGGGGCTGGATAACTTTTACTATATTCCTTGGTAGGTAAAATAGAATCTAACCTGTCACTTTCCTCGCCTATATACTGTATTAAAACTTTGAATTGCCCAAATGCATCATCTCTAACCAATTGCCGAATACCAACCAAATTGCGATTTAAAACATTTTGGCTCACTTTTTTCATTCTAATACCATCTATCCAATTTTCAACACCCCATCTATACAAATATTCTTTTTGGTTCAAAAAATATAATGACCTTAATCCAAAATTTTCACTTTGACTAATGAGCCAAGAAAAATCAACATCTGATGTAATATCACAATAGCCGATTTGATCATATATTGAAATTGGCTGAGCATGCCTATGATAACTTCTAATACTACTTTGGGTGTTTACTGGATTATATAAATCGACATGGTCATTACCATAATCGATGGTTATTACAAATCCATTCGACAAAACTTGACTTAAAGATTTTACCCAAGATTTTATGTAACCGTTAATCTCTCCTTCAAAGTTATTTGGCAAATCCTTCTTTAAGTTACTTAGTCTTTCGTTAATAATTGGATCAGGTTCTTTTGATAATAATTCGCAAAATCTACCATTTGATAAAGAAACCATTATTTCGTACACTTCTCCATCTATAATCTTAAACCTATTAACAGGAAAGGAATCTAATAATTCATTCGAAATAACGCAGCCTACAACATTCTTAAAGCTATCCAGACTAGAAACAACCTTATTCAGACCATCGATACCTGATAAAGAACTAATTAAAGACTTGGATCTATCAACTGCTACATATTCCAAAGCATCCAGGAAAGGTAATCGATTAATATGTGCATAACCAATTATATCTTGAGCTAATACTCCATCTCCACAACCCACTTCAAGCACATAAAACTCCTGAGGCTCTCCCATTGATTTCCACATTTGATTCAATTGCAAACATAAAGAGGCTCCAAAAGCAGGGTGAGCCAGAGGACTAGTAAAGAAATTCTCGATTATCGATTTAGCAGAAGTGTAATATCCTACTTCACTATGGTATAAAGCAATTTCCATAAATTCTTTAAAAGAAATCGCTTCTTTTTGGAGAATCCGTTGCTTTATTACAGTTTCTGCTGTCAATTTCAAATTATATTTCGTTTAATGAAAAGTACCGTTTGAAAATGATATTTAGGCGAGTTTAGTAAAAATCGATGTTAAACTTTAAGATCTGTATCTTAGAATCACCTATCTTCAATTGGTTTATATTCAACATCCATAGGTCCATCATAATATAAACGAGGTCGTAAAATACCCTTGGATTCATATTGCTCTATTATATGTATCGTCCATCCAGGTATTCTTCCCATTGCAAATAACGGTATAAACAAATCTTCAGGTATTTCGAGAAGATAATAAACAGCACCGGCCCAAAAGTCTACATTTGGATATAATCCACGTCTAGCATATGGCTCCATAACCTTAGTAACTGCTTCAAGTATAGAGAACCATTTTGGCTGACCAAGCCTATCACCTAAAGCTTTCGCTTCATCCTTCAAATGCACTGACCTAGGATCTACCGCTTTATAAACAGCATGACCAAATCCCATAACTCTTCCACCAGATTCTCGAATCTTTGAAACATAATCTGAGGCATTTTCTTCGCTTCCGATTTCTAAAGTCATTTTCATGACTCCTTCGGCCGCTCCACCATGTAATGGACCCTTCAATGTTGCAATTGCTGCTGTCATACATGAATAAAAATCTGCCCGAGTTGACGCCGCTACACGAGCAGCAAAGCTAGAAGCATTTACACCATGTTCAGCGTGTAAAATCAAATCTTTGTCAATCAATTTAGCGTCTCTAGGATCTGGAATTTCACCTGATAGCATATATAAGAAATTTTCAGCATGGGTCAATTTGTCATTAGGGTCTATAGGTTCTTTGCCATTTCTTAGTCTATGATGACTTGCTACAATTGTAGGTAAAACAGCAGTTATTCTAAAACCAATACGCTTTGCATTTTCTATTGATATATCTTCGGAGCTAGAATCACTTGCAGACAGTAAAGACATACATGTTCTAAGAACATCCATTGGATGAGAATCTTTCATTGACTCAATAACACTAAGAATTTCTTTATTTATTTTCCGATTTGATCTTAGTTCTAAATCAAGTTGGTTTAGTTCCGATTTGTTAGGTAAATTCCCATTAACTAAAAGATAAACAATTTCTTCGAAGGTAGCTTTTGAAGCCAAATCATGTATATTGTATCCTCTGTATATTAACTTACCTTGTTTGCCATCGATAAAGCTGGATTTAGTCTTATCAATATAAACATTCTTCAACCCTTTTTTTATTTCCGGCTTTGGTTCTTTTTCACTCATCTAATCACTCTGAAATTTAATGTTCGTTTCAATTTATTTCTATATTCGAATCCAATTAATGTCAATGCACCAATTTGAATTATACTCATATTATAGGTTGAAATTAAAATAATACTCACCAAAATTTTGGTACATTCAATTCTTCCTTGGTCATCATTTCCAATAAAGCTGGCTGTCCAGACTTGTTTGCTTCTACAGCTTCTTTTATTGCAGGTACTATTTGATCGGGAGTTGTAACTTTCTTTGAAAAAGCACCAAGACCTTCAGCAATTTTCGCATAATCACCCGTAAGCTTATGTAAATCCCATTTTTCTGCAGCATATCCTAAATAAGGGTCTGGGCTTGTATAATTCGTCATCACACCATTATTTAATACAACAGTAAGTATCGGTATGTTAGATCTTACAGCCGTTTCGATATCTAAACCCGCCATTCCAAAAGCTGCATCACCCATTATGTTAATAACATGCTTTTCAGGCTTAGCTAATTTTGCTCCAATAGCTAATCCAAGTCCGTAACCCAATTGAGTTGATTTACCCCATCCTATATATCCCCATGGGTTAACCGGCTTCCAAAAAGGAGAAAATTGGTCTCTCGGATATCCAGAATCATGAGTTATTATTGTATTAGAAACATCAATCGTCGATGCTAATTCAGTCAGTACACGATATGGACTTAGTGGAACTTCATCCGAATTTAGTCTAGGATTCCATTCTGCATAAAACTGATTCCTCAACTTTTCTATCAATTGAGTTACTTTGTTTGAATTGGATAAAGGCTTAGTCCCATTCTGTCTTTTATATTCCTCTATCATTTGTTTCAAAACCAATTTCGCATCCCCAACGCAACCTAAACTAACTTTCCAATCTTTGTTAATATGATCAACACAGTCTGTAATTTGTGCCAAAGTAACACCTGAAGGCATTGGTGCGTTAAAGTTTGACTGTGTAAAGCTAGTACCAATTCCAATTATAAGATCTGAATTGGTTCTAAAATGATTAACCATCAAAGTAGAAGATACTCCTCCTGTACCTAGAGATAATGAGTGTGTTTCAGGAAAAGCACTTTTGCCAGCTAAAGTAGTCATAACCGGGATACCTGTAAGTTCAACAAATTCTATCAATTCTTCTGAAGATTCTGAATACAAAACACCTTGTCCAGCGTTTATAACTGGTAGCTCAGCTTTTAAAATAGCAGATATCAGTTCTCTAACGTTTTCTGGATCAGCTTGCGATTTTGTAACTTTAACCGGTTCATAATCAAACTGTTCATCTGGATATTCCTGGTCGGCAACATCCGAAGGTATTTCAATCAAAACTGGTCCTTTGGGTCCATTCTTAAGCTTAGTGAAAGCTCTTCGCATAAAATCGGGTATTAGTTCAACGCTGTTAACATACCCAGACCACTTAGTTATACCTTTATAATTGTCGACAGCACTAAAATTCGGGTGTACACCAGACCTTGTGGTGCCAACACCACCAGGCAACAATAAAACTGGAACTGAATCAGCAAATGCCTGGGCAGCACCTGCAAAAGCATTTTCTGCACCTGGGCCTGCCTGCATGGTAAAAACACCAATATTTGAGCCATTATTCACCCTACTAAATCCATCAGCTATATTGACGCCTGCTCGTTCTTGCCTACATAAAATCGGTCGAATCCCTTCTTCAGCTGCAATTCCTATTAATCCTTGTGCAGGGAAACAGGACATCCATTCCACACCTTCAGCTTTTAATATTTTAGCTACAACTCTATGACCATTCATATGTATAGTTCCCCTCCATCAAAATATTGGAATGTGACTTGATTAATAAGCAATACAGTCCATTCTTGCAGATTAACACAAAATAAGATTTGTACACCATATTTTGTTTTGCAAATAGAATATGTAGTTATTCAAATAAAATAATAATAGCTACAACTCCAACTGTTACTTCAAATCTTGACACTCCTCAAAAGCATAATTAACATTATATTAAGAGGATAAAATGCCAGAAAAATACGAACGTGAAATTGAAGAGATACTTGCTAAATCGTCTACCAATTCTAAAAAGGCTCACGGTAGCAATTCATTATTGAACATGCTCTTTAGATATTTAAATCAGTCAGTTAGCGTGAAAAACGTAAAAATATCACCAGGGCGAATAATGTTAATTGGCATTAGTCTTCTGTTACTTTCACTCATAATAAGAACATTCGCCCCAACTTGGACATCTTTTTTTGCTTGGACTGGTCTATTGGTTTTGATAGTTGGATATTTTTTGTTTTTCTTGGGCTCGAAAGCTTCGGCACCTGAAAAATATTGGCGTGGCAGACCTATAAATACAAAAAATAAATGGACAGATAAATTTAAAAGATAATTATTGAATATACTGTCAACATTTCACTGACATATCGATCTAAATAATAAGTAAACCAAAGATAAAATTAATTCACTTTATCCGATTGGTAAATAAACCTAGGTTATCAAAAATTATTATGGTAGAAGTTCCACTTGTTTTTGCTTTATCCGCAGGATTTGTAGCCGCATTTAACCCTTGTGGTGCCCCAATGCTGCCTGCCTATATGGGTTATCAACTAAATCTATCCACATCTAATGAAAAATTGTATTTCATATTGTTTAGAGCAATACGCATGGGATTAATCGCAGTATTAGGATTTGTATTTGTTTTTGGGATTACTGGTTTGTTATTAATTGGTGGAGTCAAATTAATCGGTGATTTAATGCCCTTTGCGGGTTTATTAGTTGGAATTACAATTTGTACCATTGGATTATGGCTTATTTTTGCTAGAAGAAATATTGGCATATTATCTGCCAATCGGATTGATATTGGGCCTGGGAAGGGTATGCGCAAAATGTTTTTATTTGGTATAGCATATGCAGTTTCCTCTTTAAGTTGTGCATTGCCCATATTCTTAGCCGCTATTGGCGTGGTTGTGGGACAAACTTTAGATTCTGATAGCTTATTGGAAATTCTTATTGGTTCACTAGCATACGCAGTAGGAATGGGAATCGTTTTAATATCACTTACATTAATAACCGTTTTGTTTAAAAAATTAACATTTGCACAAAAATCAGCTAGGACATTAACCCCATATGTAAATATAGGAGGAAAATTGATGATGGTGTTTGGAGGAGCTTATATAACTTATTATTGGACATTTGGTGTAGGAGGCGCACTACTATCTTATCGGTTAGATCAGTTAATTAAATAAAATTATGCATATGCCAACTAAAGAACCAATAATAAAAGTTGAAGGATTAGCAAAAGCTTACGGTAGGAATAAGATTTTCCACAATCTTGATTTGACCATTAATCGTGGCGAAATCTGTGCATTAATAGGTATAAATGGCACGGGTAAAACTACTTTATTGAAAATTCTGTCAACACTTACAAAACCTGATTCAGGAACCTTCTCAATTTCTGGGTTAGTTGCTTCCAAAAATGGAGAAAAGATTCGAAAACTAACTGGGGTAGTAACTCACAATAATTTACTTTATGATCAATTAACGAGTTACGAAAACCTCAAATTTGCTGGCAAATTACACAACATAAAACATATTGATAAAAAGATAAATGAATTAAGCTCATTACTGAAACTAGATACGGTTTTAAATAAAAAAATTGGATATTTATCCCATGGATTTCAAAAACGCATCTCTATAGCAAGAGCATTAATACACGACCCATTATTACTTCTATTAGACGAACCAGAATCAAATTTGGACTATTCATCCAAAACAGTACTTTTTGAACTAATAAAAAATCTTAAAAAATCTGGTAAAACAATATTGATTGCTACGCATAATATTGAAGATATTGCAAAGATCTCTGATCGTATATTGTTGGTTTCAAAAAACAAAATAAGTCTAGATCAAAAAATCAACACCTCAATTACTTCACAACAATCATCTACAATATATAAAGCACTAAACAATGAACTACTTTAAAGTAATTTATAGTATTGTTTGGAAAGACATACTAACCGAATCACGTAGCAAAGAAATCCTTGCGTCTATCTTTTCATTTTCATTACTAATAATGTTTATATTTAGCTTTGGAACTAATCCCACACCTAATATGTTGGTTACAATAGGTCCAGCTATATTCTGGATTGCTATGGTAGTTGGAAGTACAACAGGACTTGCACAAGCTATTGCCTCCGAGCCGGGAGAAAACCACTTAGATCTATTACTCTTAGCCCCGATAAGTAGAGATTCATTATACTTCGGCAAAATGATATCTAATTTTTCAATAATGGTAATAATTGAATTAATTCTTTTACCCATTGCGATAATGATTTTAAATATAAAATTTGATTTATTTTACACTCCTGTAGTTATAATCCTTGCAACACTCGGAATAAGTTTGATAGGGACATTATTTGCAACTATGTCTGCTAACGTAAAATATAGAGAATTAGTACTGCCTCTATTATTTATACCGATAGTAATTCCTACTTTATTGTCCGCGATAGGTGCGTTTAAAAGCATTGCTACAGCTGACCAAAACAATCTTGAACTCTGGATAGCTTTTTTGTTAGTAACTGACGCTATTTTCGTTGTCATATGTCCTATAGGATTTACTCAAATTACTCAAGATTAAATTTCCAGATCGATTATTATACATTAAAAAGATTTTATAATTGACACTTTCTCAGTCCCCCTGCTATATTAAACGTATACAAACATTAGGTTTTAAACCTAACATATAAAGTTTTGATTTAGCCCGGGTCCTTAATGCGCTCGGGCTAAAATTTGAGTGAGTACAGAGCATAATCGGGGGATTTTGTTGTCAAGAAGCGATTTAGTAGTACGTTTCGCAGGTGAAGGTGGCCAAGGGCTTTTATCAACAGCTACTGGCCTTGCAACCGCTTTTACCCAAGTAGGGTACCACTCACAAACATTTGCTACTTTCCCATCACAGATAGTTGGTGGACCAACTTGGATGCAAGCCCGAATTTCAACCAAAGAAATTCTCAGCAGAGGAGACACCATTGATGTTCTAGTAGCATTTAATGAACACGCATACAATAACCACCGCGACGAAGTATCTGACTCAGGTATCATAATATATGATTCTGAACAATTTGAACCTGCTGATAAAAGCAAATCCCTAGGCATGGAATTTGGGAAACTCGCTAAATCAACTGGTAATACACGTGCAGCCAACATGGTGGTGATGGGCGCCCTTGCAAATGTAGCTGGAGTTCCATTAGATTTATTGGAAAACTTCATAAAGAAAAGATGGGCGTCACCCAGATACGGACCAGAAATTGTTGAATCGAATATCCAAGCACTAATGCTTGGTTATAAAGAGGGAGACAAAAACGGGCTAACGTTAGGAGAATTGGATAAACCCATTCCGCCAAAACATGATCAGATTCTCATAAATGGGAATGATGCTATTGCAATAGGAGCATTTTATTCTGGATTGAAATTTTATGTTGGCTACCCAATATCTCCGGCCACTACAATCTTAACATGGATGCAATCAAATCTTATTGGAGATGACAGGTTTGTATATCAGAGCAGCTCTGAAATAGAATCAATCGCTTCTATTATCGGTGCTAGTTATGCAGGGAAAAAATCGATGACCGCAACAGCAGGCCCTGGATTTTCTCTAATGGCTGAAGGTATTGGTCTTGCATGGATGGCAGAAATACCGATAGTAGTAACTAATGTACAAAGAGGAGGTCCTTCTACAGGTCTTCCTACCAAAACAGAACAATCTGATCTTTTATCCGCAATAAATCCTTCTCATGGTGATGTCAGTTTACCGGTCATTGCACCTGGTACCGTGGAAGAATGCTTTTCAGCAACAGTAGCTGCTTTCAATTGGGCTGAGAAATACCAAGGTCCAGTAGTGTTATTAACAGAACATTCTTTAGCTGAACGCCAACAAAACATAAAGCGTCCTGATATAGACCAGATTGAAATACATGATAGGTCAAAATACACAGGTGGCAATGGATATTTACGGTACGAAAATGAAACACTGTCTCCAATGCCAATCCCCGGCTCCGCAGGAAGTTACGTAGCAAATGGAAGTGAGCACGATCCGATGGGTGACACAACACATTTACCAGAACGACATATACAAATGACCAATCGAAGGTTTAGTAAACTAAGTTTATTAGAAAACGAAACCTATGAAAAAACAAATGAAAAATCTTCAATATGTCTAATGCCTTGGGGTGGATCCAAAGGTCCTACACTAGAAGTATATAATTCTCTTATACAAGAAGGTATTGATTTAGCCTGGTATTACACTATGTATATCAACCCTTTACCCAAAAAAATGATAGAAGAACTTAAAAATAAAAAATTAGTTTTAGTTCCTGAGTTAAATTACCAAGGGCAATTTTCTTCCTTTTTAAGATCTCATCAAATTAATGCCCATTCAATAACTCAATATACTGGTTTACCATTTAAAGTAACTGACCTTCGCAAACAAATAACTGAGATTTTAAAAGATAAAGGAATTTAAGAATACAATGAGTAAAAAAAATCCAGAATACGATTTCGAATGGTGCCCTGGGTGTGGAGATTTTGGAGTTAGAAGAGCGCTCGAATCAGCAATACAAAAATATACTATTGAATTGGAAAAACCTATACACGAAACCGTAGTTGTAGCAGGTATTGGCTGTTCTGGAAACATGGTACATGTACTTGAAGGAGACCAACCTTACGGTTTCCATGGGATTCACGGTAGAACTTTACCCATAGCTATGGGTGTCAAGATGGCAAATCAGGATCTTAATGTAATAGTAGTAGCTGGAGACGGAGACTTTCTAAGTATTGGAATGGAACATATTTTCCCACAAGCTTCCAGAAATTTAAATATATCTGTAATAGTAATGGATAATGCCGTTTATGGACTAACAAAAGGCCAAGGTTCTCCAACAAGTCAAATAGGTCACGTTACAAGTTCAACGCCATACGGAAATACCGTAGATGGATTAAACCCTCTAAAATTATATTTAACTCTAGGCGTTTCATATATAGCATCCGGCATTTCTAGTAAAGTCAAAAATCTTTCTGAATTAATGTACTCAGCAATGTTGCATCCAGGGTTTTCAATAGTTCACGTCCAATCACCTTGTACCACATACCACAATACGTATGAACAATTAAAAGGTAATGTAAAAAAAGGTATTGCCCCGTTAGCTTGGCAAGTTGAAGAAGATTACGATTCTAGCGATATTAAATCAGCTCAAGCCTCTCTAGAAAAAGGTGGGATTCCGTTAGGCACTCTATACCAAGATTCAAATAGACCTACATTTGGAGAAAGAATTGAGACTCTACGAGACAAATCCAAATCCAAATCAACGAAAGACTTACTTGATAGTCACGCAATAATTCTTTAAACATTCAATCGTTAAAGATTAGTCCAATCAATTATCGTCTGTCTCAACACTTTCGTATTTAGACGGACATTTGACAATTATTCTTTCACTATCAAAAACACCACTTGCTGAATAGGTTCCTTCCAATATAATTTCTGACCTATCATTGAAGAATAAATCCGGTAAAACACCACTATGCATAGCCTCTAAATTTTCGTTACCATCTGTAAGCATAAATTCAGCTATCGGAGAGTCATTCAATCTAGTATAAGATCCTGGTAAAAGTTTCCCCGTAACTCTGATTAAACTTCCATTATCTTGTATACTAGCAACTTTCAGTTCGCTTACTGTATAGGAATAAACGGTTGCACTTTGAAAAGCTATAATAGCAAGATAACTAAATGCACTCACAAGGATTATTATCGAAATGAGAAATTTAGACCAATTTAATTTTGATGAAATTTTAATCATTTAATCGCTATTATTTTCTTCAAGACTATTTTTTAGAGTATATAATTCAGATTCAATTTCTTTACGTTTTCTAGCAATAACAAATATATATGCGAATAAAACAATCCATGTTATGAAAAATGCACTGAACAGATACGGTAACTCATCAGATTTTATTATAAATGGATCATTATCCTCAGTATCACCACCATCAGATGCAACTATCGCTAAACCAGCATTTTCAACAATATGAACCTCGTTTGCTTCTATGTGACTAATTGATGAAAAGCCAATATATATACAGGATAAAACACCTAACGCTAAAATCAAGCTTTTAAAATATTTTTTTATAAATCTCATCTATTACATTTGTTCCTTTTTGTACCACATATTTCTCATTCAATATAATGATGTAGAGCATAGTATAAGCTATTAACGAAACTAAAAGGGTCATCATCATTTCAGAATTTACACTTGAACTTTCATTTGACAAAGGTCCAATATTAAGTTCGGGATGTGCCGATGACCACCAATTAGCTGCCATATAAATCATAGGTACGTCTATAGCACCTATAATCCCTAAAACTGCTCCGTAGCTAGCTCCTCTCAAATCTGAGGGGCCATATGTACGCAACATTATATACGATAAATAAATAAACCATAGAATAACAGTTGTAGTTAGTTTAGGATCCCAAGTCCACCAAACGGTCCATTCAGCTTTGCTCCAAATCATTCCTGTAACTAATACTAAAGTGATTAATATGAATCCTAATTCAGCCGTGCTATAAGCCAAATTATCCCACTTGATATTTCGAGTTATTAAATATGCAATACTGAATACAGCTAAAATGATAACAGACAGCATACCCAGCCATGCCAAAGGTATATGTATGTAAAAAATCCTTTGTGAATCTCCTAGGGTAATTTCGGTTGGAGCCCATATCAACGACATGTACAAAGAGACTACCATTAATACGGAGGATAAACTTATAAAACCTAGATAAATATTCGAACGAGACAACATCGGTACAACTTATATTTGGTAAATTATTTTAATTACGTGAATTAAATTTATCATATAGCTTTAAGTAGTTCTACCAATTTGTAAAAGCCCCATCATTACGTTTTAATAAAGGTGGCCATCCTGTTGGTTCAACAAACCTTTGTTCGGCAACATTTTCGTCCATTTCAATTCCCAAACCCGGCTTATCTGAACAATTAGCATATCCTTTTGACCACTCAATCTGAACCGGAAACAATGATTTATCAATAGTTCCTGGTTGATATGGCATTTCTTGTACTCCAACATTTGTCAAAGACATACAAAAAGCAACACAAGCCGCTGCGCTTATCGGACCTAAAGGGTTATGGGGAGCAACATCAATATAATGTGTTTCTGCCCAGTGCGCAATTTTTAAAGCTTCAGTAAACCCTCCAACATTGCATAAATCGATTCTTGCATAATTAATTAATTCTTTTTCAATCACTTCCCTAAACATCCATTTACTAGACCATTGTTCTCCTGCTGCTAGGGGTACGTTTACATGTTTGGACAAAGTATTATAACTATAAGAAATTTCTGACCTTATTGGGTCTTCAACAAAAAAAGGATTGTATCGTTCAATTTTATTACATAGTTTTATTACATTAGCTGTATCCAATCTCGTATGAACATCAAAACATATTTGAATATTTGGTCCAATAGCTTCTCTTACTCTAGCTACCTGCTCAACTGCAATTTCTATTGATTCTACCGGTTCTAGAAATGATTCTTTACCTTCAAAATTAAATTTGCCTCCTGTCTCTGGTTGACCCCACCTTACAAATTTCCAGCCATCTTGCACTGAAGACAAACAACTATCAATTAATTCCTCAATTGTCGAACCAGTGTTATGAGGATAACATACAACTTTATCTCTAACTGGACCACCTAAAAGTTTATAGACTGGCATATTGAACGCTTTTCCTTTTATATCCCATAGTGCTATATCAATAGCACTTATTGCAGCACTATAAACGCCATCAGCGGGAAAGAAAGAACCTCTAAACATATATTGCCATAGTTTTTCAGTACTTAGTGGATCTTGTCCAATCAATATTTCAGAAAGCCTTTCCACAGCTTTAGTGATTGAACTTCCCCAATACCAAATTCCTGATTCTCCCAAACCGTATATTCCCGAATCAGTCTCAACCTTGACGATATAATATCCAAAACTTTCTCTAACTTCACTCGACAAGGTATAAGCCGATATTTTAGATATTTTCATCAATCACCTTCTTATGAACCATATTAATCATTTGAAATATCACCAAATAGATCAGATATGTTTTTTTCCAGACCTGAAATATCTATTTCTGCATCAGAACCAAGGTTTTTATATGATTCTGAAGAACCATATTCACGTGTTTGTACCTGAACAGGCATTGGCAAAGCATGGCCGAAGCATAAAGCCTGTTGCTTAGAATCTAATTTAGATAATATCGATTTCAATTTTCTACTTCCTGACGCTCCTGTAAGCACAGAATCTACATCCCTTTCATTATCTAATAAGCATGTAACCTTAGTCCCTATTTGACTCATTATTTCTTCATCTATTCCACTTGGTCTCTGATCAACAACCAGCAAAGTCACATTATATTTACGCATTTCTCTAGCTATAGTACCGAATATCGTGTGTCTCGCTAAACTTGGAGAAAGAAACTTATGAGCTTCCTCGATAGTTATCACTAAAGGTCTCGGTTCTTTATCACGATCCCCCATAGCCTTTTCTTTAGTACTAGCATACTGTTCATATATTCGCCTCGTTAGTAAATTAGCCACTAATATATATGCTGAAAAATCATTGCCGTACCGACCAAACTCTAAAACTACATTTATATCTTTCTGTAATCGCATTATGATCTCTTTAACTGAATTATTTCCTCCATTTTCTTTAACGAATGGCAATCTAACTAATCTAAGTAATCTATTATGCAAAGATGCTAAAGCACTCGAATTAACGCCTATTTTATCTGCAAGACTCATAATTGAATCTCTACTTCTTAACCCCAAAAATTCTTTCAACCAATTTCGAGGTCCAAATTCATATGCTAAAGAATGTGTAGCATCTGCTGCTACTTCAGAAAGATTCAACGTCTCTCTCAACATCTGTATGTCTTCAGGCTGAATGTCGTCATATCCTATCTCAACCATAAAATCGGGGTTAACTTTTCTTCTTTTACTACTTTCTTCATCAATAGAAAATATTTGAACTTCGGAGGGGAATAATTGCTTCAAGCCTTTTACTTCACCTCCTCTTGCTTCACTATATCCTTTCCATCCATATTCACTTTGCATGTCAAATACTAAATTAACGGCTTTTTTACTCTGTAAAATCCCTATCAACAACAATCTAGTCAAAAATGTTTTACCCGTACCGCTCTTACCAAAAACACCGTTACTCCTTTCGACGATTTTTCCTATGTCTAAGCACAGCTTTGTTTCCATATCCAACGGGCTGCCAATATAAAAATGTGATTCATCTTCTCTCCCAAATATAACATCCACGTCTTCCTGTGAGGCAAGAAACACATTTGAAAAGTGCGCTGGTATCGTTCTAGATGGTTCGAATCCAGATTCAGTTAAAACCAATCTTGGTTCAATCTGAATATTTCCATATGTTGCTATTCCAGACATAGCATCTGAGATGAATTTGTTATTTGCACCTGGAGGATTAACCCCCAAAAATCTATCTACCATTCCCAAATATATATCGGTAATAATCCCAAAAAATCTTGAAGAACTTCCTTGCACTCTTACGAATGCACCAACTCTTAAATTTTCAGTATCTGTATTTGGGTGTAAACGTACTTCAACTCCCTCGGTAAGAGAGCCTCCAACAACAACTCCAATTTCTTCGCTTGAATTCACCACTTTGACTATATCCTTGACAATATATTTGTAAGTCTTTGGGTATCAGATGATAACAATCTGGAAATTTCTCGCCCCAAAGATATTCTAAAATGATTTACATCTTGTACATCACTCCCAATCTCTCTTGAAAAAGCGACAAGAGTTTCATCAGCAGCAGGAAATTTTGAATCAATCATTATCGAAACAAACTTGAGAGTTTTTACGAATCTATTTATTTGATCACTATTTGGTTTTGATACTAAAGCATGTATTTTCGGAGGGTGTGGTGGCATATATTGATATATATTACCATTGTTTTCATATCCTATTGCTATGGACGTGAATTCTGTACATAACAATCTACTAATTTGAGGGTTTTTCGAATATATATCATCTTCTGTTTCATCCCCTTCTCCCATAACTCTAGGCCTACGTCCAGGATCTAAACTCTTAGTCGTCACATGACTCACAATTCCATAAACACGATCATTCGACCCACTCACTACCAAACTACCAAGTGCAGGCGATGAATATAGCTCCCTACATTGGGTAGTAAATTCTGTTGTAGAAGACTCAATTACTTCACCTATAGACTCCACTTAAACCTCCAAGATAAATATTATCCTATATCCCTCTGATTTTTTTTGATAACGCCTTAGCAGATTCATAAGGTCTAGAACCATCTCCAGACAAATATTCTACAATCGTATCTGCAAAAGCTCTGCGATCTGCTGAATTAATTACTGCCTGTTCATGCGCTTCCATCAATACAACCGGATAACCATGGCCTCTTTCTGTTTGCTCCATTAACACTGATTGAATTAAATCAATAGATTCAGCTTCTTTAATGTTCCACATAGGTATTTCAATCCGCGCAATTTCAGACCCAACATTTAGATAAAAAAATGCTATTTCATTTATTTGATTATCGTTCTTTTTAGGTAAGAATATCGGAGAACGTTCTCCCTTTTTCAAAATTCCAGCAAATATTTCTCTATCTAAAACGCCACCGATACAGTTTGAACATATTGACATTATATTAGACCCACGATAATGACAATAAAATCCCGATTTATCAGAACGATTTTCACAAATATTAGCACTTAACATTTTTGACACATCTCTATTACCTGGCAAACTAGTAAAACCTATAACCCCTAACAAATCATTATTAACTTTACTCTTTATCGATGCCAAAGCAGATTCAAAACCATCTCTAACTAAATGGTCAATAACATATTGTTTATTAGAAACTCCAGGTAACCCATAAACCGCCAATGGTCCATCTACTAATCCCAATGTTGGCACTTTAAAATCAGTTTCACCTAAAACCTTTGCCAAAGCCAATATTTCTTCTACAGAACGTTTCGCATTTAGTAAAGAATCCTCTATCGGATGAAATCCCATACCATCCTTTTCTCTAATAATAAGATCTTCTTCTTTTGCATATAAACGTGGAATATTGATTAATTCCGCATTTGCTTCATCACCGTACAAAAAATCAGCAATCCCTATATTTATCAAAAAACACTTTGTTGGTAAATCTCTATCTATTCCTATGTGAGAACCATCTGTACTAATAACCCTATATTCATTTAATGGTTTTCTTAGCGGTACTGTATATTCATTTGTATCGTTAATGCCTATATAGTCAATCTTATAACCAAAATCATCGGCCTGATCAGTATTTTTTCTTTTCACTAATACTTCTTCGCAAGCTTTTTGAGCTCGACGTACTCGATTGAAATGCTCCGAATAATTTTTTTGAAATTCGTTTGCAAATTCGTTTATCTGTATAGCTGTTTTATTAATGTTTAAAGCCATTTATCAATTCACTATCGGACCAGTACATATATTAACTTAATTGAAGCCTCTCTCCATCAATCTCTATTTTTTTGGAACCAGATTCAATTATAACCTTGCTACATCTCTTTAATTCGCGATACACCTGATACATCCTTATTTCTACATCAGATTTAGATTTTGGGTCCCATAATTTTGGAGAAGCATCTCCCCATAATCCTGGTTGGGGTAAAGTCCTTATAAAAGCAATGAATTCTAAAACAAATTTATTAAACACCTTCTTAGAAAGATTTTCATTAACCTTTCTTTCAAGTACGTCTATAAAAATCATTTCGAACTTAAAAGCAATATCAAAATCAAGGTTTGAAATGACTAACGTGTGTTTTTTTTCTTCATTAAAATCATTTTGAATAACACCGTCAGATATAGCTATTTCTCTTATTGCAGCTTGCAAAGTACGTAACAAAGAGGAAATATAAGAAACCGACAAGTCTTTTTCATAAATGTACAAACTCAACTTATTTTTTGAAGAATTTTGATTAATTGCATCTACCATATGTCACCTTTAAATTTGTTACCCCATTATAGCGAATTGCAAACAATATAAGTCAAAGTAAAACACGCTTATCACCAATTCTTTTTGTGAAGTGTTGTGCATCCAAATATTCCATTAAAGCGAGAGCATATTTCCTACTTGCTTTAAACATATCTCTAACTTCTCCAACAGAAATTTCTTCGCATAACTCTAAATGATTTTTTATTCGTTGTACCATTTCACAATAAACATCATAATGGTAAATTATCGATTCACTTATCCTAACCACTCGATTCTGATTTTCCAATAATACTAAAATGTCATCATCAATTTTGATATCTATAGATGGAGAATATCTTTTTTGTTTTAATTCCAATAAATAAGCATCAATTATTTCGGTTTGTTGTCTAGTCAAAACAGGTTCATACCCAAATTTCGATACAAATTTATTTTTATCTTCTACGATACAATCAAACGTCAATTTATTGATTATCACATTAAATAATTTAGGTGTTAAATCTAATTCTTGCCTAAGTTCAGCCCTTGCGATTCCAACCCGTAAGGGGAATTTAAGGTGATATCGTTCTAGTAATTTTAAAATATTATTAGTGTACTTTACCCAACCCGAAGAAGTTACAACAATAGATTTTTCTATAGAATCCCCTTCTACTATCGATATTAATTCGCCGTCATCTAACATCGAACCCAATATTTCTTTTAACTCTAATATGCCAATTTTAAGTTGCTTTTCTATCATTTCAACTTCTAAAGGCCCATTATCTTCTAAAACCACTTTCACCATTTCATTGATTGACCCATGTGAAATCAACCCCAACCTATTTATTATTCTTACATCTCCTCTTTTATGCCGTTTTGGATTTAAATCTAAAACCACCCCACCTCCTAAAGTAAACATGTTAGTCCTGATTACAAAATGATCACCCCTAGAAATAACCAATGGCCTATCAAATTTCAATTGAACATACCCGGTATCTCCAGCGTTTAATTCATTTGATTCAATCAGCCTTATTTTAGTTATGCATTCATTTGTACCAGTATGAATATTTACCGACATATTGTTTTTTATAGCATTGGGATATGTATGTAGTACATGTAATTTTGCGTCTACTATAAAAGCCTTCCCCAAAAGCCCCGATTTACTTAGAACATCACCACGTTGTATTTGATTGTGATTAACATTAGATAAATTTACTGCTACTCTTTCTCCAGGTTTAGCTAAATCAACAACTTCGTTGTGAACTTGCAACCCTCTAATCCTAGAAGTCTGGTCAGACAAAACAAGCTCAACATCATCTCCAACAGTTAAATTCCCATCTAAAAGTGTTCCCGTTACGACAGTACCAAATCCACTTTTCGAAAAAGACCTATCAACCCATAATCTAGGTTTACCAATATCGACTTTCGAATCACTTAACTTCAAAATACTTCCGATTGCCGTTATCATTTCTTCTAAACCCTTATTATTGATTGATGAAACTGGAAATATTTTTGAATTTTCTAATAGTGACCCTTTTAACATCTTTTCCACATCTGACTTGACTAAATCCAACCATTGTTCATCTACTAGATCGCACTTAGTCAAAGCCACCACACTCCTCTTCACCCCAAGTAGATTCAAGATCTGAAAATGTTCTAACGTCTGAGGCATAACTGATTCATCAGCAGCAATAACAATAAGAGCAAGATCTATTGCTCCAGCACCTGCGAGCATATTAGCAATGAATTTTTTATGCCCCGGAACATCAATAAAGCTGACACTTAATCCATTAGGTAATTCAAGCCAAGCAAATCCTAAATCAATACTCAGCCCACGATTCTTCTCTTCAGACAACCGATCAGTTTCCATACCAGTAATTGCTTTTACTAGAGTGGTTTTGCCGTGATCAACATGACCGGCAGTACCAATAACGTACAAATGATCTCACAATTAATCGAATTTAAACACCGAAACGAAGTTATGATAATTCATTGACTACCCAAAAACTGAATCTACAAATCACAATTTTCATATTCAACCTATAGTATATTTACACTTGTGATAGTTTCGTCTGATTGCTAGACTTAGATTTTCAACAAAAGTAAATGGCCCGCTAGCTCAATTGGCAGAGCAATTGACTCTTAATCAAT
>CEOQ01105818.1_pt1 | contig 30554 bp, 28 predicted proteins | sample 361351 | NCBI WGS metagenome assembly CEOQ01 (sample SAMEA2619907, study PRJEB7988) | marine metagenome | biome: marine biome (ENVO:00000447); feature: deep chlorophyll maximum layer (ENVO:xxxxxxxx); material: "saline water (ENVO:00002010), including plankton (ENVO:xxxxxxxx)" | depth 60 m | reverse complement strand
GGGATACACAGGGAAATGGTACCAACCCGTCGTTGGCTTGTCAATGTCACTCGGGCTATTCCACTTTCAATGTTAGATCCATGAAACTGGACGTAAGGACAATGGAAACGAACTGGAGCTCCTATTGTGCTAAAATAAGGCGACGCACAGAGCTAATGCGTGATATTCTTTCGGACTTGGGTTTCCCACGTGAAACCAACGAAACCCTCAGATTGTTGCGTCTCTAGACTGAGTTTATTAGAGGATTCCTTAGTGTCAGAGAACATTTTCATCGGCGTGGCCTGGCCATATGCAAACGGCCCACTTCACATGGGACATATTGCTGGTTGTTATCTAGGTGCCGACATATTTGCGCGATATAACCGAATGCGTGGTAGGCGAGTACTCATGGTTTCTGGTAGTGATTCCCACGGAACTCCGATTACCGTACGGGCAGATCAAGAAGGTGTAACACCGGAGGACGTTCTCAATAGATTTCACCCTCAATTTATGGAATCCTGGGATAAGCTTGGCATAAGCTTTGACTTGTTTACGAGTACGCATACAGGCAACCACCAAGCAGTGGTTCAAGATATATTTTTGGACTTACTTCAGAAGGGCTATATATACGAAGCCAATATGCTCTTGGCTTACTGCATCCAATGTAGTCGCTTTTTGCCTGATAGATACGTTGAAGGGACCTGCCCGCATTGTCAGAATACCCGAGCCAGGGGTGACCAATGTGATCTGTGTGGCAGGACACTAGATCCACAGGAATTAATCGCACCGATTTGCACGCTATGTAGTGGAACTCCGGACTTCAGGGAATCGCTGCATTTCTTCTTGAAATTATCTGCTTTTCAAGACGACTTGTTGGATTGGATCGGGCAACAGTCTCATTGGCGAGCCAATGTTTCTAATTCAAGTCGCAGTTTTCTACACAGTGGGCTGAAGGATAGGGCTATAACTCGAGATCTTACCTGGGGTGTTCCTATTCCGCTTGACGGATATCAAGACAAACGGATATATGTTTGGTTCGAGGCTGTTATTGGGTATCTATCAGCGGCCATAGAATGGGCGGCAGAGTCTGAGGATTCAAATGCTTGGGTGGACTTTTGGACAGATAAAGACACTAAAAGTTATTATTTTATTGGGAAAGACAATATACCTTTCCATAGCATAATTTGGCCGGCTATTATCATGGCCTATGGTCATGATCTCAACTTACCTTATGACGTTCCGGCAAATGAATTTTTAAGCCTAGAGAGCCGGAAATTCTCCACAAGTCAAAATTGGGCATTGTGGGTTCCTGATTATCTGGAGAATTACGATCCCGATCCTCTCAGATATATGTTAACTATGAACATGCCAGAAACCGGTGACTCGGATTTCAGTTGGTCCGAATTCATCCGTAGAAACAATGATGAGTTGGTGTCAACTTATGGGAACTTGGTCAATCGTATATTATCTTTCACATATCGTAACTTCGAAGGGTTAGTTCCGGAGCCAAATGAATTAGATTCCACAGATCAGGACCTCCTAGCGGCTTCGGAAATTGTGTTATCTGCAGTCACTCAGAATCTCGAATCTGTTAGGATACGGCAGTCGCTCAACCTGATCTTTGGCTTGGCACAAGACACCAATCGTTATTTAGATGCCAAGGCGCCATGGAAAGCGATTAAAACTGACAAAGCCGCAGCAGGTACTACTTTATGGGTAGGGATAAACGTTCTAAACCGGCTTAAGATTATGTTAAGTCCGTTTTTGCCTTTCACCTGCCAAAGGCTTCACGAATTCCTGGGATTTTCGGGGGAAGTGGCCCTGGAAGCATGGCCCGCTAACTGGAATAAAACAAAGGTGACAGGAGGAAATACATTAAGACCTCCCGCACCGTTGTACGCAAAACTCGATGCTGACCAAGGAAATCTTGGAGAATCGGTCACGGGGAAAGGATAGGAGTGAGGTGATTAGCGGCTTAGACTCCGATACTTCTGCGATATACCGCCCTATCTTGACACGCCTAAAACGTGTTGAAGAACGTCTAGCAAGTTTGCGGAATGACTCTTTACCTGATCTAGAGTTATTAATAAAACATGTACTCGATAGTGGGGGAAAACGCGTTAGGCCTGCTGTCACACTGCTTGCTTCTTCTGTTCACGGGAAAGAATCAGATATGGCCGTAACAATGGCTTCAGCTATTGAATTATTACACATCGCGACACTTATCCATGATGATACCGTGGATGATGCGAAGACCCGTCGTGGTATACCGACAGTTAGTCAAGAGTGGGGTAATAATATCGCGGTTCTATTCGGAGATTATGTATTTGCTACTTCGGCTACGTGGGTGTGTGAAACTGAGAATGTTCGCGTGATCAGAAGATTTTCCGAGACCATTATGGAATTAGCGAGCGGGCAAATCAGCGAATTCTTCAGTTGTTTTGACGCCACAAAAGCTCGATCTGATTATGAGGACCGTATATACCGTAAGACGGCTTCGCTTTTCTGTACCGCAGGTGAAACCGGAGCAATACTCGGCGATGCGCCCGAACGAAGTGTGGCCTACTTGCGATCCTATGGCTATTCTATAGGGATGGCGTTTCAAGTTATGGACGATGTATTGGACTTTGAAGGTGATTCCGCCCATATCGGGAAACCTGTAGGAAGCGATTTGGCTAATGGTGTTCTGACGTTACCGAGTATCAGGGTTCTTGAGAAATATCCGGACAATAACGCAGTCAGCAGGTGGTTTTCAGATTCTAGAGATCCGGAGCAGCTAAAACTGGCACTAGAAATGATCATGAATTCTGACGCCATTGACTTCTGTTACGGAGTGATTAAAGACTATTGCAACACTGCCCAGTCGAACTTACTGGAACTCCCGAGAGGCCCATCCAGGGAAGCTCTTAGTTTATTGACTGAATACATCATGTCACGCACAAAATGAAATATCTATAGAGTTAATTCATCGTGCAGAATCACCCCATCTCTCATTGTGAGGATTGAATAATGTGACTCTGGGGAAGGTAGATCTTTCCCTGGAGTCCATGGAAAGATGGCTAGGTCGGCTTTTTTGCCAAGAGCTATAGAACCTTTCTCATGGTTAGTATTTTCGGAAAATGCTCCGCCCATAGTGTAAGGGTATATTGCCTCTTGTAATCGATTAAATATGGGAGCACTAGTTGGCAATATGCCGCGATTGAATGGTGGGGCTCCGTTTAGGATTGCGTCGATCCCACACCATGGATTAGGGTCTATAACCGGTGCGTCGGAACTAAACGCATAAGGTATTCGTTTCCTTGCCAATTCGTGCACAGGATACAGGTCAGGTTGCAACGTTTGGTCTACCGTTGCCCGATATTGTTCCCGCCTCCAATACAGGAATCCAGGTTGAGTAACCACCATGGCGTGACTATTAGCAACTTTGTCGATGATCTTTCCTGGGGCTTCCGAACAGTGCTCAATCCTATCGTAGTGATCAAATGGAATATTTCTTCCCTTATGCAAGTCGGTTAATACCTCTGCTGCCACTTCGACAGCTTCCGCTTCTACCGCGTGAATAGCTACTGGAAAGCCTAATTGATGGCTATTGCTTACCTGATAATGTAACTCCTGTTGGCTCGGTATTAAACTTCCCGTTGTGCTGCCTAACATGATCTTTGCATGTCCGACACGTAGAAGATCCCGTGACGAAGCATATGTTAATCCCTCAGAGTTAAAATCCTCAATTGAATCCAAACCAACCATCATTGTGGTTTTCAATGTCCATACATTCGCCTCAATTAAGTCTACGAAAGTATTCCAGTGGGCTTTATTGTTGGTATAACCAGCATCTTGAATAGAAGTAATACCTCGCTTGGCCAACGACTCATTAGTTGAAGCCATTGCTTTGAAGAATTGCTGATGATTCATGGTGTGGCCCAGACGATCTCTAATAAAACCTTCGCAGTCTATGAGAATGCCATTCGGAATATTCGACCCATCATATCTACCAATAACTCCTGAGATAGGATCTGGCGTGTCGCAATTGATATTGGCAAACTCCAATGCCTTGCTGTTCATGATGGTCATATGCCCCGATCTGTGAATCAGCTTAATGGGATGCTTTACAGAGGCCAAATCTAGCTGTCTACGATCTAAAATTTCATGAGACGGTAGGTAATCATAGTCGTAGCCATATCCGATGACCCATTCATTTGCCGAAGAGTGGCTCGCTTGTTCCCGGAGTAGAGATATTATCTCCCTAACGGAACTGGCATGGTAGTGGTCGCAATTGACATTATTCTTGTTTCTAGCTTGCGAGAATGGATGCATATGTGCATCTATAAAACCCGGTATTACTACAAAGTTCTGACAATTTATGACTCTCGTGTCCGTTGATATCCACGACTTTACGTCGCACTCATTCCCAACTGCAACGATTTTGCCGTCCGACAAGGCAACAGCTCGAGCTACAGACTCTCTCGCCTCATTTGTGATGAAATGCCCATTTAGCATTACTATGTTTTCGGACGTTCCCACTGGCTTTGCTCGCTAGTCTGGTTAGAACCTGCTAGTATAATTTTATCATCATCCTGGAGAAGTACAGCATGCCGGAAATCAAAATAGTTCTTTCGGGGTACACTTTCAATTCAGACCAAACTGGCCTCGGTTTGTCCACTGTCGCGTTAATAGAAGGTGAAGTCCTAACCCTTGTCGATGTTGCACATTTTGGGAGGCGGGTACTTCTCAAGAACGCACTTGAAGATCTAGGTCTGGCTTTAGACGACATTGGTAGAGTGATACTCACTCACGCGCATTGGGATCACTCACAAAATACCGATTTATTCCCCAGTGCCGAAATTGTGATACACGCCAAGGAACTAGAATACTCCAAAACTCCAAGACCAAGTGATCACGCTACAGCCCGGTATTTTTCCGACACTTTATCATCACAGAAGGTGGTGGAAGTTGAAGGCGAAACTGTATTGGAACCCGGAGTAAAGATTATTGAAACGCCTGGACATACACGAGGCCACATCAGTGTCGTGGTTGACACTCACAATGGGCCAGTTTGTATTGGAGGGGATGCATTTTCCGATGCTGGGGCATTGTATCGGGGTACACCGGCTTTGGTATTTTGGAGTGAGTCGGAGGCAAGGCAAAGTATTCGCGACATTATATCTGAGAGCTCTATTATTTATCCTGGGCATGATAGGCCTTTCAAGATTATTCATCAGGACCAAATCGAGTATTTAGTAGAGTCGCCATCAATTAAGTTCACCGGGGTGCTGGACCAAATGGGTAGTACTTTCTCCTTCGACGTATCATTATCTCCAAATAGAGGCACGACTGTTCAACCGGAGGCAAATGATTAGGAGCAGCCCGCCAGAGAGTATATTGTGAAGAGCAAAAACGCCGTCATATTTGACTGGGACTTGACACTATGGAACAGTTGGGACCTTCATGTCTGGCTACTCAGATATACCGCCGATATCCTGCAAGTATTGCAACCAAAACCCGAAATTGTCGCCCAAGAATATGGCGTGCCATTCTTGCTTCATCTGGAAAGGGTTTTGAACTTACCCATAGAACGTGTACTCCCAGTGTACATGGGAATGTACGATGTCATTATGCCGCTTAAGGGACATTTATATGATGGGATCAAGACAACTCTTCAGGGTCTAGCTGATCACGGAATAATTATGGCTATAGTTTCCGACAAAAGAGAGCCTTTCGGATACTCTGAACTTAAGAGGACTGGGCTCCAAGACCATTTCCAGTTTGTGTCTTTCTTGAATGCCGAAAGAGAATACAAACCTTCCCCTAGTAGATTATTTGAAGCCTGCGAAAACTTGGAACTTGATCGTAAAACAGTACTGTATATCGGAGACTCACATTCAGATTTACAATGTGCAGAACTGGCTGGAATAGACTTTGGGGCCGCTACTTGGGCAGCGCTGCAATCCGAAGCAATAACACCAGAATCCAAACATGTCTTTCCTCATCCGTCCCATATCCTCTCGGTAGTTACTAATCCTTAGATGTAGTTGTTAGTCGTGTCGAATGGTAGCACTTCTGTGTTGTTCGTCGGCATGATATGAACTACGAACAAGAGGGCCAGACGCAACATGTTTAAACCCCATAGTCATACCCTCGGCACCTAAGTATTCAAACTCTTCGGGAGTGTAGAATCGATGCATCCGGATGTGTTGTCGGGATGGCCTGAGATATTGACCAATAGTCAACAAGTCACAGTCGACAGCGCGTAAGTCAGACATAGTTTCGAGAACTTCAGCAATATCCTCTCCCATGCCGACGATAATGCCAGACTTTGTAGGAATGGAGGGAGACAATCTCTTGGCATTAGCTAGAAGCTCGAGGGACTGGTCATAATCCCCCCTAGGTCTAACTTGACGGAAGATATTTCGGGTAGACTCAATGTTGTGATTTAACACATCAGGGTTAGCAGCAAGGACTGTGGATAGGGCTTCTACGGAGCCATTGAAATCTGGTATAAGTACTTCTACTTTACAGGTAGGAAGAGCATTGTGCACTCGTTCTATGCATTGGGCGAATACTCGTGCGCCACCGTCCTCGAGGTCATCCCTATTTACAGAGGTAATAACGCAATATTCTAAGTTCATGTCCTTCGCGGTTTGTGCGAGGCGGATTGGTTCCAATTGATCTACCTGGATAGGTTTTCCGGTTGTTACAGCGCAATATCTACAGGCCCTGGTACAGATATCGCCTAGTATCATAAATGTTGCGGTTCCTCGCTCCCAGCATTCGCCTATATTCGGGCAGTGGGCTTCTTCACACACAGTATGTAACTGCTTGGCTCTCATCATTTGTTGTAGTTCTATATAGCGAGGTCCGCCAGGCATTCTAACCTTAAGCCATTCGGGCAAACGCGGTCTTCGTTCATTGTTCTGGATTCCGTGATCGCGTGTTTCTGTCATATTAGTTCAGCCATACGAGGAATTAGGCGTGCTTTCTCTGCGCATATAATTGAGTCGATAGTATTGGCTGCGTCGTGGATATCGCCCTCTCTATTTATTACACGATAATCAAATTCAGCGATCCTAGAGAGTTCAGTCTCAGCAGTGCTGATTCGCCGTTCAAGGTCATCTAGTTCTTCTGTTTGACGGTTAGCCAAGCGTGATATAAGAGCTGATTTCGATTCTGCAATCAGGAATATTAAGACAGACTCAGGTACGAGTTTCTTAATAGTCGCCGCTCCTTGCACATCAATCTTCAATACGACGTCCTTGCCCGTTTTAAGGTTATCCCTTATTTCCGAACGGGGAACACCGTAGAAATTGCCATATACTTCCGCGTATTCGAGAAACTCTGAGCGCTGAATCTTTTTCTCGAACTCATCTCTGGCTAAGAAGTGATACTCTTTACCATCTTGTTCCCCTGGTCGAGGCAGACGAGTTGTTGCGGTGACAGGGAAATGCCAAGGTCTATCCAATTTCCTTAGTTCTTGAATAACGGTGTCTTTCCCGACACCTGAAGGGCCTGAAATAACCACTAGAATCGGAACAGCAGGATTGGCTTCTGGAATATCCGTCATATAAACATCACTTAGTTAGGCACGGTATACATTGGGTTCATTTTTTCTCTTTGCTGTCTCCCCAGCCACTCATTAGTTTTCTCAGACGAGTACCTTGCCGCCCGAAGAACATTTGAGCCATTCCATCTCCAAAGGTCGGCATTTCGGTCTGGGGGCTCAATATACGATTCTCTTGTTGAACGCTACCTGCCATCCACTGGCCCCGCGCGGTCTTAGCGTGTTCGAATACATTCTCTAGCGTTCCTGAATCTAATGATCCTGGGTCGGACAGTATAGTTCGATATTCTTGTAGTTCCTTTATTGCGGCATCTATCCAGCCAACTATAGGTTCGGAGTTACTGTGACAGATGTCCCTATGCATAGTGACGTCTCCAGACGCCAACCTGCTTATATCGCGATAACCGGAAGCAGCCAAGGACGATATCTCTTGCCAGTTGGGGCTTTTGGAAGTACAGCCTACCAGCGCTACTGACAATATGAACGGTAGGTGGCTTGCGGCAGCCACAAAACTGTCGTGCTCTTCCGCTCCGATAAAAAGAGGCTTCGCTCCAATTGCCTCTACTAAAGTCGTTATCTCAGATACTGCTCTCTCACTTGCGTTGCGGCTGGGGATGACGCAGTAGACCTTATTGGAGAACATACGTCCGTCCGCATTCGATGGCCCCGACGCTTCGCTACCTGCCATCGGGTGTCCCGCGACAAAATTGACCCGATCAGGTAGGTACTGTTCGGCCCATTGCAGTACTATTGCTTTAGAACTTCCAACATCTGTTACGACACAGCCATCACTCAGTACCGGACCGATCACTTCAAACAACGCTTCCATTGCCATTAGCGGGGTCGCTAACACCACAATCTCTGCTTGTTCCACGGCTGGTACGAGTCGATTTTCGATACGATCAAAAGCTCCGGATTTTTGAGCTCCGCTACGAGCACTCTGTTCCAAATCGGTACCAATAATACTTAAGTCCCGTAGAGCCGATTGTTTAAGGGCAAGCGCAAGCGAGGTGCCCATTAGACCTGTGCCGATAATTGAAATTGTAGGCATACTCCTCCGAAGTGCTAATCTGACAGAGGCTTCCCGTTCTGTATTGGAATTGCTAGTCAGCTGAGATAGTCTTGCTCTCCCTAATATTATACTATGCTTCACTTACAGGGAAGTCGGCTTAAGATATCCAAAATCCCTTGCAGGGTGCGGGCTCTATATTCCTAATTGAATCAATCATATAATGAATTGATATTTAACAACACTGGAGGATCCTATATGCCGGAGTACCATGTGTCAGACGAGAAACTTCGCATTCTGGGTGCGATCCCTACTCAGACGTTGATTGACGCACTCTGGGTAAAGAACTGGCCGATGAGCATGATCGAGGGTGCCTTGCCACTACAATCAGGACAGAAGCTAGCAGGGAGGGCAGTAACTCTGCGATTTGTCCCGCATCGTCCAGATTTAGCGGCTGATAAACCTAAAGGAGATCAGTCTGCGGAATATGTAGCCTTCGAGCTGTGCGGCCCGAAGGAAGTATTGGTGATAGATGCTATGGGTTGGCAATACAGTTCAATCGGTGGTGATATAAAGTTCTACAGGTTATTCCAACGACAGGTAGGAGGATTGGTGACGGATGGCGCCGTGAGAGATACCAATTCTTTGAAAGAATATGGGTTTCCTGTGTACTCTGCGGCTGCAACCGCGAAGCAAGGACCAGCGGAGTTCTGGCCATGGGAGGTTAATGAAGCGATACAATGTGGGGGTGTATTAGTTAGGCCAGGAGATGCCATTATAGGTGACGATGACGGAGTTGTGGTGATTGCAGCGGCGATGGTAGACGAGGTCATCAGAATTGCACATGAAAGGGAAGAAGTAGAGGAGGTGATCAAAGCACAATTACAGGTTGAGAAATGTTCTCCCGGGAAGTATTATCCATTCAACGACACGACCTGGGAATTGTTCAAACAGAAAACTGGGAAAGACCGATATCAATAACCCATTTGTCACATCGTATTGTAATATGTGACTCCATTGGTTTACGTTAAGAGTAATTTAAGGGGTGTCGGCCCTTTCAAGTATTTAAACGCGAAATTTAAGGAGGCCAATATGGCGAGAATTCCAGTAGCTACCCGGGATACCGTTCCTAGTCATCAGGCAGAGGTCTTTGATGAGTTATTTAAGAATGGAGTTGCTCCCGCACACGGTCCTGGCTCTGTTCTGGCTCACGTGCCAGAACTTTCTAAACGAAATACGGCTCTTAATAATTATCTTCGAGACGATTCGGCTTTACCGAAGAAGGCTCAAGAATTTGCGATGATAGTGACTGCCCGTGAGATGGATTGCCAGCATATCTGGAATGCGCATGCTGGTTCGGCACGGGAAGCTGGGGTCGATGATGATACAGTCGACGCTCTTAGAGAGGAAGAAGAGTTGTTTGACTTACCACCTGATGAAGAAGCAATCGTCAACTATGCCCGTTCTCTGATTCAAAATCATTACGCCAGTCGAGGTGCATATCAAATGGCTCTCGAGCAATTTGGTCTTCAAGGACTTATTGAACTGACTATGATAATTGGACAATATTCTATGCTGGCGATGACCATTAACGCGTTCGACACGAACCTGTTATCTGATCGCACTGAACCTCTACTACCTGTCTAATTAGTGAGATCAGGAATAAGATGGATACGCATTCTCAAATCACGGATTGGGCGCTCCGGTCTCCTTATAAACCTGGAGCCTGTGGCGACAGCTATCCACGATAAAAATATGTCCAGATTTGTTCGATGTAATAGCAGTAGGCCCCCAGAAGTAACTCTCAATGCTGGCTGATCGTTCTCGTCGGGAAGTTTGTCTTCCAGATAGCGTTGGCACCAGGTCAGCCAACATTCGGGCTTCTGCTTCTTGAGGATTTGCCAGCAGGTATTCACTAGCCCACTCAGAGGATTCTGCTTCTCCATGGAGTATTTGTCTCGGCTCATCCCCCAAGAGAACAATGACCCTATTGTTCCCCCAGTCTGATATCACACGGTACCCACTGTTCGTAGTAATTAAGTGTGAAGGGCGAAACAAACCCGTCGTAACGCTCGTAATAACACTTCTAGTCTGCGTCTCTTGGTTCCAAATCTTTATTGAATCATCTCTCCAGTCACAGACAAGTAGATCTGATCCCACTAAGTCCAACCCCCAAGGGAAGTTGAGTTCTCCAATTCCGACCACTGAATCAATGTATTCCCCAGCAAGTGTAAATCTCTGAATGCGGTGGTTTAAACTGTCGGAAATATACAATATGCCTTCGCTACTGCACTTAACATATGAAGGCCGGTTCAGCAGTCCTGGGCCATCGCCACTCTCTCCAAAAGATCGCAAAAATTGGCCCTCTGGTGAAAAAAATGATAAACGATTAAGGGCTTCGTCACTGACGACGAGCTCCCCAGAGGTTGTGTAGTCGATTGAGCTGGGCCACCAAAATTCGCCGGGCTTTATCCCTCCAGTACCAAATTCTTGGATATATTCCCCTTCGGAAGTACATACACTTACTCTCTTGTACGGCAAGCGTATCCCTACTTCCGGTCCAGCTCTGTTAAGTACATACAATAAGCCACCCGGGCCAATGCACATGTCGATTGGGTTATTAAACCCTCTTCCTTCAGTAGAAAGGAATCCGATGGTATGACTGTATTCTAAAACAGCGTCCATGTTCCCCTATATCAAGCCACACTGGAGGAATCCAGCATGCTAGCACATCTGGTATTCTCGACAAGACACAATCATTTGTAACAATTCAGTTATTCGCTGTTCTGAACAGGGAATAGCGTCCTCCCGATCAAAAGCGAGATTTCCCCATTTAGAAGCGTAACCTACAAGCATCTCTTTGGTTGACGTGGGCATGTCGTAGAGTGCCATTGCCTCGAGACAAACATCCACCAACGTCATGGGGGCAACCACAGGGCCATGAGAGTGAACTAGGCTTATAATTTCTTGTACGCCCGGGAGCGACTTGTTACTTATCTCTTTTGCTGAAGCATTTAGCCTTTCTACTAAACTTCCTGTTTCTATCCACTCTGATCCGGTATGCCAGCCTTCCACTGTTGGAGGATTCAATATCTCCTGGCCCATAAAGTTAACATCCATTGCTGTTAGAACAATGTTCCAATCAGGAAAACTATGACTTTGGCATATTCTGCATGTCTGGACGACTAGGTCGATAGGACTCATTACTTTCGATCGCATATTACCTATGTCTTTGAATGCTGTGGAATGGAATATCGTTCTGAGGACTTGCCTAATATCGCCGTTGCATCTCAAGAATTCTGATGCGAACTCGTCGACCGTGGCCTGATCAATTGAGTCCGCCACGAAGTATTCATATAGTTTTTCACTAATGAAGCGTGCTGTCGTCGGGGAACTGCAAAGAATATCCAAAATGTCGTCGCCATTAAAGCGTCCGGTGTAGCCTAGAAATGTTTTGACGCCATCGTCATGATTTTCCGGAATGTATTCAAATTGCCAATCGAGGCGACCGTATGGCCAGATGGAATCTCTTTCAGCCCTCCTACTCATATATTCAGCGTTCCGGATCGTCCAACCTGTAAAAGCTAAGGCGCAATTCTTTACATCTTCTTCCGTATACTGCCCAATTCCGAGAGCGAAGAGCTCCAACAATTCTCTACCGTAGTTTTCATTCGGTGTCCCAAGTTTATTATCTTTGTTATCCAGCCAGAAGAGCATTGCGGGATCTCTGGACAGCTCCAAAAGTATGGTCCTTAGGTTCCCTAGCCCAAATTGCCTAAACGTATTGATTTGGTTTGCAACTGCCTTCGCGTGGTTGAGCTTTCCGTATGCGGTAGAGAATAAACCATGCCAGAACAACGCGATCTTCTCTTCCAAAGGCCTTCGGGTGTTTATCAGTTTATAAAGCCAATATGATTGAGAGCTTTCTATAAGCATCAAGCTGTTTTGGTCTACATGATATCGTCGTATTAAATCGTCATCCATATCCGGATTTCGTTCGGGGTGTAGTAACTCTTCCACAGCATCTTCATAGGTACCCTGGCAGAGACGTTCTACCTCACAGCGGGTTGCTCCAAGGCCGGCCCTGCGCAAAAGATGTGATATCAGTAGTTTCTTTTGATTTACCAGTGACATGGACCCTCTACTCGTATTGTTGACAGAGTATATCAGATAATATTGCTATTTAAACGAACCTAATTATTAGAATCTGAAAAAATCAGGCAAACTGTCTCCAATAAGCGGAGCCGCGTACTTATTGAAACTTTTTGTCGGTAAATTAGTATCCGGTATACGATATTGAACCGGAACCGTGGCAACTCGATTGGCAACCAGATCAACAGAAACTAGTCCGGTTTTACAACGATATGGTGCCTCTGGGTCCCTAAGAAGGGTCACCATGCAGTCGGTCCTTCCTTCTAGCGCAGCTTTGCTCGCGGATATACCAACCATTTGCGCTTCATTGCGGTCAGTGGTAGAGATATTCTCAATGAAGGTCCTCTGGATCGTTCCGGGATATTCATATCTGACTCGGATATTCAGGGATTCAGACAGAAGCTTACTCAAATATTTCGCAGGGCTTTCGTAATATCCATGCCCAAATTCATCTACAAGTAACGGCTCAACGTTCGGGCCCAATACACCCTTGGGTCCACGACAATTTTCTGATATGACCGCAACTGCATAGCCAAATTGTCGGTAAGCATACGACATCACATCAATGAACGAAGCTTGATCGATTGGAACTTCCGGTATGCCAATGAAATGGGGAGGGTCTTGATCTGATCGTTTCCCTAGTCCTGAAGCCATCGCCAACCATCCTGCGTCTCGACCCATTACTTCGATCACCGTAATAGGCGAAGCATTTCCCATAGATAAAGCATCCTGTCCTGATCCCATGGTCGCCAATGCAATAAAGCGCGCCGCGCTTCCATACCCGGGAGAGTGGTCAGTCTCGACGAGGTCATTGTCAATTGTTTTGGGGATATGGATAACGTTCAACGGGATTCCAGATATTTTACCGGCTCTCGATATTTTCTCCGTTGTATCGGCAGTGTCGTTTCCCCCAATCAAGAACAAATAGCCTACTTTCAACATTTCTATAGTGGCAAATAACTGGTCCATATCCGCATCGCTTAACTTTTTGCGTGTAGAACCAAGTGCTGATCCAGGTGTATGGCGAACTCTTTGCCAAGACTCTTCTGAAACGTTTGTAAGGCGGGATACGTTGCCAGAAATGAGTCCCTCTACCCCTCTTAGCACTCCATATACATCTGATGTAGGAAAGTTGGTTCGTGAGGCGGATACAACAGCCCAAAGACTCTCGTTTATAACGGGTGTACATCCACCTGACTGTAATACCGCTATGTTCTGATGTTGACTATTCATACGTTAAAACACATTCCACCTAGGGTGTTGGTCTGCTTCCGTGCACAATTTGTTTGGTAGCCAATTTCGTAGATGAGGAGTTATGTAAAACGTAGGCTTAATCAGATCGGATTCGGATGCTATTAGGCCCTCTGATAAGGCGAGTGTTGCTTCCAGAGTCCCAGGCATCAAACTCAGCCCGATTCGAAGATTAACGAGTGCAGGATTAAGTTGTTTCAGGAAAGAGAGCTTCTCTTCAACGGAAGTCTTCGTCTCACCGGGACCGCCGAACCTTTGCGAAATACTGTAGTTCAAACCGTTCTCTTCACACATCCGGCAGGTCTCAAGCAACTCTGCAGTATTGGTTAGTGTATTCGCCCCGTCGTGGGCATCACCTCCAGCAGATGTCATTAATACCAAACCACAACCTGAAGCTTTCATAAGGGCAAGCAATTCTGTGTCACAGCCGAAGGGGCCGAGACAGGTATTCCACCGGATCGAAACATTCGCATCGATCAGCGCTTCGCATAGGTCTTTAGCATGCTGCAACGGTGCATTGAAACAGTTGTCGATGAAGAATACCTTCTTTAACTGGTATGTAGATTTCATATTGACGACTTCGGCCACTACCTCATCAATGGGTCTTATTATTCTCCATAGTTGCTCATTTTCTGCTAAGTTAGCACCTGCTGTTGGATAATAAAATCCGCCCAGTTTTGTCAATATACCCACCCCAAACCCAGCGTGAGCATATTTTTGCATGTCTAGGTTCCCAAGATCCGGCAATCGGTCGAAGGTCGAGCTGCAACGGTCATTCGAATTCATTGTGGTGCCATTGTTATCATAAATAATCCCTGGCAAGCTCTCAGGAGACGGTTCACCAATATCCAAACGATCAATCAAATCCGAGAATGCTTCTCCAGCGTCTCCGACAATTCCATAATCGGGTCGCACAAATTCAAAACATTCAGTTGGGAGTATGCTGAAAGCAGGACCTCCGCAAACAATAGTTGCTTTACTAAGTTCCCTGATTTTATTTATCACAGCCTGAGTGATCGGGAGCTGCCATTGAGGGTCAAGATAGCTATGATTGCTGAGGTTTCGCATGGAAATGCCCACTACATCAGGGACAAAGGTGTTGATTTTCTCAGATACTGTTTCAAGGTAATCGTCCGCTGAGAACATGAGATCTAATGTTTCGACTTCATGCTTTTCTTTGTCTATGTAGGCGGAAACGTAAGCTAGTCCGATAGGGAGCGGTTTGGCATCCATACGACTCATCAACCGGTTATGCCGGTTTGTGGCGATCAACAATACTCGCATGATTCCTCCATGACTCCCTTTTCGGTTAGATTTTACACGTTACTAAACTGATTAGCATCGTTTGATTATCTCTGTGGTACTCTTAAATGAAAAGAAGCAATTCCACACTTTAAAGAAGGTTGCTATCTATTATGAAAAATTCTGTCCCCCAATGGTTAATCCTGTCGATATTTTGCTTTGCTCTGATCGGGTTCGTTTCTTGTAACTCACCCCACTCTTCTGCTTCAGATGGTGACTCCACTTCTTTCACTCCCTCCTCAAACGGTGATCGTTCCCAGATCGCTTATACAAGTTACGGTAACTCAAAATCGAGATCCGGAGAAGAAGTATACTGGTCAACACTAAATGGCCACCCTGTAGTTTTGAACTTTTGGGCTGGGTCTTGCCCTCCGTGCAAGGCAGAGATGCCGGACTTTGAGACTCTCCACAACGAGATTGGCGATCAGGTACGTATCATAGGCATCGATGTGGGCCAGTTCTCCGGTTTAGGCAGTAAAATGGAAGCCCAGCGACTGCTTGGCGATCTAGGTATAACCTATGAAACAGGCTACAGTTCGGACCCTACAATAATGGAAACGTACAGAATTTTGGGAATGCCAACCACTGTCTTTATAAACCGTGATGGGAGCGTAGGGCGAACATGGTCCGGAATCATCACGTTGGATAAATTACGGTCAGAATCAAAGAATATATTGAAAACTAAGGCCCATTAGACCCGTCGTTAAGACAATTGCATAGCTCGTATTGGTAAAATAGAATGTAGCCTCAATTTGTAATGAAAGCGTAATGGATATGAATAACACAAAGATAAGCTTCGGGGTAAATTTAAGTGTAGACGATTATGGCGATTGTGCCAGGTTTGCATCTGTTGCAGAAGATCTTGGATTCGACCGGGTCTGCACAGGTGAACATGTCATGGATGGAAACCCTCCGAGGCCTACAATTATGACAATACCTGCGATGGCTGCAGCAGCCGGCGCAACCAAAAACATAAGAGTTATGACGGGAATAGTTATAGCCCCCTTGTATCACCCTGTGATGTTAGCGAAACTGGTAGCAAGTCTTGATATTGTTTCAAATGGGCGGTTGGACTTCGGTATAGGGATTAGCGGACAGCGAGGCACTAGAGTGGAGTTTGATGCACTTGAAATACCCGTAACATCGCGCGGTCGTCGCACCGACGAAATGTTAGACCTAATGAAGAGATTCTGGACCGAGGAACACGTCTCCCATACGGGGAGGTACTTTAATGTCACTGACGTCACACTCGTACCTAAACCTTATCAAGTCCCTGGCCCACCTATATGGGTGGCTGGTCGTAGCGAAGCGGCTATGAGAAGGGCTGTGATCCACGGTAATGGTTGGTATCCCTACCTATTTACTGTTCGCCGATTAAAGTCCACCAACGAGGAAATTGTGTCAATCGCTAAGGACCTCGGAAAGGACTTGAGCGATTTCCATTGGGGGTTAAACCAACCCACGGCTATCTCATTGGACTCTGGAACTGCTATGGCTTCAGCGGTCCGGAACGTCGGTCAGCGATATGTGACCCCCGAAAGGAGCGCGGAAGATATAGCCAAGGCATTATGTGTAACAGGCACTCCCGAAGAATGCATTCAAAGCATACAAGACCGTCTAGCGGTGGGCGTTAAAGAGATTAACTTCGGTTTCCTGTCCGATACAGCCGACGAAATGTATAAGCAAATGGAACTGTTTGCTAGAGAAGTAATGCCGCACTTTAATCGTGAATAGTGATGCCACGCCTATCTATAACCGTTATGATACCGGGCGAACAGGCCGAAGTTTTCGAATATGTGACCAAGTTTCCGGTTTCCGCGCAACCTGCACTCGCAATCCTGCAAGACACTTACGGGAAGATCAAAGACCACAAAGGACATCTTTACACTTTCATAGACAAGAACCAGGATTACGTAACTTGGGAATGTGCCTTCCAACCACCGTTGCAGCGTACGATGATCGCTTGTAATTCCAGTTGGTCAGACAGGACTGATACCTTTAGTAGAGCGGGTTCGAATACTGTATGGACTATCGAATGGACCTCCAAGGCGTCCGGTCTTGCCCTCTACACACAATGGTTAAGCTTCCATCTAAAAGTAAAGCGAGATGCGTATCGAAACATAGTGGTTCCTGTCCTTTCCCACTTTTATGGCACGTCGAACTGAGTATTATTTGGTTATATTTGACATTATTCGTAACCGGTAATACGCTTGAGTTAACCAACGGGAGTGCTACATGGATCATCGATTTAAAGAATTACTTGTATTACGGGAAGCTGCAGAAAATGGGGATGGAACTGTTCTGCAGATTACCACTAACGGCGGTACTGTTATCCATGCTATATCAGTTGCACGCGAAGGCTTTTCGTATACGGGTCCGACTTGGACCTATCTGTTTGAAAGCGACGGGCTAACTCTAATAGACGCGGGTGAAGCTGGATCACACTCTCGGTTAGAGGACGGTCTAAAAGTAGCTGGGTTTAGTCCTAAGGATATAGATAGAGTAATCATCACTCATGGGCACGAAGATCATGATGGAGCCGTCGCAGAACTCGTTGATAAAGCTGGTGTAGAGGTCTGGGCTCACGAGATTTACGCTCATCTACAAGCTTATGACCCCCGGAGCATCAGCCGTCGTGCAATTTCTCCAATACAGAAAGAAATGTGGCGGGTTGCAGAAGTGAACGGATCTTTCCCACCCACATCGCCTCAGCGGGACGAATATGTAAAACGCCGACAAACACTACGCATCGATCATCCCATTAAGGCCAATGAAACTGTTGGGCGGCTAGAGATACTGCACACTCCCGGTCACTCTCCTGACGAACTTTGTATGAAACTAGACGAAGTAGTCTTTACCGGAGATCATGTCTTGCCTGAGATTTCGCCGCATCCAACTATGAAGGTGGAGTTCCCTCCGGACATTAAGGCAGGGCTGCCGGATAACTACAAAAACGCTGATAATTGGTACGGGCTAGCCCGGTATTTGCAATCCCTAAAAATGATAGTGGATCTGGGTTCGCAGTGGGAGCTACTCCCTGCACATCGCTACTACAACAGAGGCCACTTCAATTTTATAAACACGGAACGGGCTGCGACGATATTAGACCATCACGGTCAGAGGCTGACAGATATACTGGAGAAAGTTGGTGGCGAGGCTGTCAATTTAGAAAACCTCACCCGTGGTATTTTCGCGCACCGAGAACTCTTGTCGGATAACTTGCTAGCAGGCCTAAGCGAGGTTGTGGCTCATATAGAGATACTGGAAGACCTTGGTGACCTAGAGGTCGCCGAAGATGGAATTATATCTGCTACGGGCCAATCCAATCATCTTTTATTCCTAAGTGAATTACAGTCCTAGTCAGACCCAACGTTTCGCTAACATAGCCACGGCTCAGCTTACTGTCCCTGGGCTGCGACCATGTATCTTCCGCCGACTACGTTAATTTGGTCCCCTGTCACATAGCTTGATTCATCTGATGCAAGATATAGACAAGCACTCGCAATATCCGAGACAGTACCCAATCTGCCCAACGGTACTGGATCCAGGTTCCGGGGTGTAGCTTGTCCAAGCTCAGGATTATGAGGAGCCCATTCAGGATGTCTACGAGTGGTATCTATGGTTCCAGGGTTAACCATGTTGGCGCGTATATTGTCTGGCGCAAATTCTGCCGAAACGGCTCTGATTAACCCCCAAAGTCCAGTTTTCGCAGCCGTAACTGCCGAAGTGGACGGCCGTCCGGTAATTGCGGCCATCCCGCCGATACCGATAATGCTCCCCGTTTTGCGTTCTTGCATCTGCGGAATTAAAGCCTTGCATAGATAGAAAGTCGAGTGAAGGTTGATGGCAAAGACTTTATGCCAATCTTCATCTGAGACAGTCAATAAATCGTGATGAGGGCGAATCGCGGCATTACTTACTAGAATATCTACTTGTCCTAAGTTATCGATGCTGTTCTTAGCAAAATCGTAACATTGCTCGGACTCGGCAACATCTACCTGTTGTGTATAAACCTTCGCTCCGAATGCTTCACACTCATTACCCACCTCCCTAAGATCTTCAGGGCTGCTTACAGAACAAAGCGCTAAATTCGCACCTTCCCGAGCGAAGATTGTCGCAATCTCTCTCCCTATGTTCCTACTGGCTCCGGTGATCAGGGCCGTTTTACCTTCGAGCCTCATAACTAATTACCCCCGGTATATTCTCTCTATATGAGTTGTGCTGGAGTAAAGATGCCTTCCATGTCCTGTTCAGTAGCTGGGCTTTCCGCCGTCATGCCGAGTTCAGTTTCCATGAACCAATATATTTGCTTTAAGTGATGGGTGCTATGGCTAAGTATTATGTTAAGAAGCTCCAATACCGTGACTTCGCCACCATAATGTGCTGGAACAACGCGATCAAAGGCGTCTTCATTTCCACTATTGAGAAACTCGACTATATCCCTACGCACTGTCTCGCCATATTTGCAGATTTGATCTGAGGTAATAACATCGCTCAACCGCTCCCGAATAGCTTGCATGTCATCAGTGCTCATGCTTCCATGCTCATGGCTCTTCCATGCAAGTTCAGGGAACGAAATGATATGGACTATAGAGTCCCTAACCCGTTCAGGCCTCCACGGAACGTCACGCAAAAGCTGATCGGGCGTCAGTTGCTGGGAGGCCCGCATCGCTGCTGACAAGATTAGATCATATTTTTCAGCTAGCCAGCTGGTGCGCCCTGAATGTTCCAGGGCGGTCGTCAGATTCAGAGCAGGAATGAGTTTTTTGGGATAATAACCAATGATGACCTCCGAACCATCAATTATGGTAACGGGAGCTGCTTTTATTCCACGCGATTCTAAATCCTGCCGAGCCGGTTCATCGGTTAAGAGGTCGTGATGTTCGAAGTGCACTCCGTTGGACCTTAAGAACTCTTCCAGAGTTCTACAACTGAATCAACCAGGGTTTGTATAAACGTGAACATCCATATTATAGGCTCCTTACTTGATAACTTTTATGGTCTACACCTGAGTTAGTAGCTAACATCCGTGGTGATAATAATATACAAGTTAATATTATGGAAGATCATCTGCTTGAGAGGGATATACATTTTCTGATTCATCGGAATACGATTTATACTCGTATTCTGTCGCTGCCTTTTCGATGATCTCTTTAGCTTCCTGATTATTCTCCGATATCCTATCAAGTGTCTTTTTAAGGGCTGCAGACTCTTTGTCGCCTAAATCTCTTAGCTCTGAGAGATCGATAGACAGGTCGCACATATCTTTAAGTCTACGCATAATATCGTAATATGCCCGATGATCGGTGTTGATACCCACCTGTCTATTCTTTTGGGTTGTAAAGGGATACATCGGCGCCATAGCACCAATGCGTAACACCTGATTTTGGGGATACTTATAGTGTGCTAGGTTCACAAGGGCCATTCCAATTGTTGGACCCTGCCTGCTAGTACTTCCATAGTTCGAGTATTGAAAACCGTACTTGTCCAAGTCATCTCTCATGCTTGAATCACTATAGACGCAACTGACGCGACGTTCCAATTCGGGTGGGGCAGGTCCGTTATATCCTTCAATCGTGATGGTCTTTTCTATCCCCAGCCGGTTAATCGCCTCAAAGAAAGCTTCCCCGTAACGCTCAATGTCATACCAAGGTTCATTACCCCGAAATATGACAAGCCCGTCTCCAGCGTCGTAAAACACATTCTCCCACGTTGGAGGTGAAGACGGCAGTCCATCTTCAAATGAGACTCTTGGGCGAAAAATGTCGTGAGTACCCGCAATATGAAAAGGAAAGCATATATGTCCGATTTCCGACGACATCTCACCAATTTTTTTGGCCTTAGTCTTATTAATTAAATACCGAGACAAGCCACTCGATATATCGCCACCATCAGACCATTGTCGACGCCAGCCGGCAATTAGATAATTAGCTTTAGGAACATCAGTGAAATGACAATATTGTTCTTCCATAAAATAACTTCTCGGGTTTGGTCAAAGTCTATGGTAATTCTTCGTGCTCTCACGTGTTTCTGGTATTATACACCCTAACAAAGGTTAGATTATTCACAGGAGGGGAGATGACCTCACTCGGGCGACTAGCCGGCAAGGTAGCAGTGATAACTGGAGCAAGTAGTGGCGCTGATGGTTCACTGATGGGATTTGGAGGGGCTGCCGCCAGGCTCTTCTCTCAAGAGGGTTGCACTGTCGTATTGACGGACATCAAGGATGCAGAAGGCACCCAAACTGCGAAGCAGATTGCCGACTTAGGGGGAACCGCAATATACCGTCATCTGGACGTTACGAGCGAAGAAGATTGGGTAGATGTATTAAAAGAGACCGCTGATACCTTTAAGAAGATTGACATTCTCGTAAACAATGCGGGCAGCAGCGCCCGTTATACTATCGAGGAAACAACCTTAGACGTTTGGCAAGAACAAATGGATATACACGCTAAAGGCGTGTTCCTCGGCACAAAACATGTCATATCATATCTTAGGAAAAATGGTGGAGGATCCATAATCAATATATCGTCAATATATGGGATGATTGGTTCACCTTCCTCCACTGCATACCACGTTGCCAAAGGTGCGTCTCGTCTTTTTACGAAATCGGCAGCTATCCAATACGCTTCAGAGAACATAAGGGTAAACTCAATACATCCCGGATTCGCATTCACTCCACTCACAGAGGTGAATTATTCTAAACCCGACTTGCAGCAATGGGTCCTTGACCGTATACCTTTAGGCCGTATGGGGAGTGCCATGGAGATAGCTCATGGTATCTTATACCTTGCATCCGATGAGGCGTCATTTGTTACAGGGTCTGAGCTAGTCATAGATGGAGGCACGACGGCACAATAAGACTATCTGGGAAACGCTTCTTTCACACCTCCGTCGACCGGAATCATTGCTCCTGTAGTTCTAGACGCCCGTTCTGAGGCTAAGAAAAGTACAGTCTCCGCAACATCAGAAGATCTCACCTGTCGTTTCAGAAGAGTTCTTTCATGGTAGAAGGTTTCTAAATCATCTACGGAAACACCGTGCGCTGCGGCACGTTCTTCCCGTAATGATTGGGACCATAATTGAGATCCTTCAAATATGGCGTCAGGGTTGACTATGTTGACGCGAATGCCAGAGGCGCCTGTCTCAAGGGCCAATACCCTAGCGAGCTGGACTTCTGCAGCTTTGGACACACTATAAGCACCAAATTCCGCACCTGGGGCAGGAACGTTTTTGGTTCCAATGAAAACAATGCTCCCGCCTAAGTCCTGTTCTTTCATAATTTGGACTGCCTTGGCAGCAACAAGAAAATGCCCGGTAGTATTGATATCCAAAGAACGTTGCCAATCCGACAGATCAAGTTTGTCGATTGCACCTACGGGAGCTATGCCCGCATTAGATACTAGGAGGTCTAGGCCTCCATATTCGAGACGTGTTGATTCAAACGCTTTTGCAACAGAATCTGGATCGCTGACGTCCAATTCAACCCCAATAGCTCTGCCAAAGCCATTGGTAGCTACTATATCAGCCGCTACGGCGTTTGCAGCGCTTCCATCAAGATCGGTAACGACAACATGAGCACCCTCACTAGCAAGGCGTTCTGCGATAGTCTTCCCGATACCACTAGCTGCGCCAGTAACCAATGCCACTTTCCTTGCCAGTTCTTTCTCAGGAGGAGCAATAGTGAGTTTGTAAAGTTCTAGTGGCCAATATTCCGCATCGTATACATCTTGTGCTGTTAGAGAGCTATATTCACCGACGGCTTGAGCCCCAGCGATAACGTTAATCGTATGATGATATATGTCTGCGACTATTCTCGCTGCATGAGCGTCTTTACCAGTCGTCCACATTCCAACGCCTGGCATGAGTATCACTCTCGGATACGGATCTAACATGGGATGCTCTTGCAAGGTGTGTTCTTGATACCAAGCGGTGTACTCTTTGACATACTGACTCATCGCCTCATTTATTGCTGCTTTAATTGCATCTATGTTTCCGATATCGACAGGATCTATCCATAATGGTCGGCGCTTGGTGTGTATAAGATGATCAGGCGTTGCGGGCCCAATACTACTCAATATTTGCCCCTTCTCGCTGCTCATAAACTCGACTACCGCAGCGGAAGAGTCATATCTTAGGACTGTACCTTGCTGTTCAGATACTAATCCACGAATGTACGGTCCCAGCGTGCTGGCCAGAGTTTTCCGATTCTCATCCTCGATTGCCCGCGGAGAGATCAATCCAAACACCGATGGCCTGCCTTTGGCTATATACTCTTCTGCTTTAGTAACAAGCGATATATGTTTATCATAAGCCTCTTTAGTATCATTGCCCCAAGTAAACAAACCATGGTTCATGAGAACTACGCCATCCAGATGCGGCGAATTTTTTACCGCCAGCCCAACTAATTTACTTAACTTGAATCCTGGCCTATAGTAATCCACTACCGCTATTCTATCTCCATACACATCCGATAAGACCGACACCGAGTCGTCGTTATTAGTAAGCGAGACGACCGCATCGGCGTGGGAATGAGCGACACTCATAAATGGCAAGAAGGCATGTAGTAGCGTTTCTATCGATGGCCTTGGAGAATGAGCATCCATTAGACACCGTTCAAGGTAATCCACCATGTCTTCATCGGACATATCGTCCCTCTCAAACAGTGGCATGATATTCTCATGATTGAGTCTGGGAAATTGGGATCGGACCATCGATTTCATGTCTGAACCAGAACCCTTGATCCACATCGCGGGAGCTTCGTTTCCCATAAAATCCTTTTCGATAGTTTTGATTGAAGTGTTTCCACCTCCCCAGACCACAAGAGAAGAGTCCGCACCGATCAAGTTAGTCATGTAGACAAGTTTGTCTAGCTCATCAAGCCCGTTAACTTTTGTTGGGTCCCAAAGATTCTCCATTAATTTTCATCTCCTAGTCTTTTCGTGCACCGGTTGAGAGGTTGCTAAGCAAACTTGGTATGTCTCGTTGAGAATCTAGTTCCCACCATTGATCTATTATCTCGTCAGATTCCCTTACGCTTAGGTACATTTCAGCTTGCTCTTTGAATTTCATCTCTACTTCTGCATCACTCATAGGGTTACTGGGATGACCTTTGTGGTAACTGAGTTCTGCATAATGTTCAATCCCCGTATCCATCTGAATCAATACTTTGCTTTTTCTTTGTTCGGGGAACAATTTCGTAGCCTCCTCATCTGCAACGATATCTACTCGCTGCATTAAGGACAATATAGTTTCTTCACGTAGGTATCGCTCGGAAAAATATTCATCATTTATCTCCCCAAACATTAGCATTATTGCTATACAGTAAGGCAAGCTGTGGTCCGCCGTTTCCCGATTTTCAGGCGCCCACTTACTTGGTGAGTCGGCCATGACGTTCACTCCGAACGCGAAAGTGCGCAGCTCAACCCGCGAAATATCCCTGATCGAGCTAATTTCAGAGCGAATCTTTAGAATGCATTCTAACGCAGTCTGCGCAACTGAGCCTACTGCAAAATGTTTCACGCTGGATTGCATAATACGAAACGGCTCATTTTGCCCGCCGAATGTTCCCAATTCGAACTCTCCAGATATACCGTGGAAGAACCCTCTGGGGCCCTCAAAAATCTGTAACGGACCGGTCATACCTTGCTGTGCAAGGATTGCTGAAAAGACACCGTTTCGAACACCATTCGCAGCAGCACAGCCCTTCCACATAGAAACTTCTCCGAAACGCACCTCACCAAGTGTCACGCTGGACGCTGTTGTAAGAGCCACTGCATTAGCAATCTCTGACTGGGATAAACCCAGAACCTTGGATGCTGAACACGTAGCTGCGATGGCTATCGCAATAGACTGATCAAACCCATAATCCCGAAAAGCAACCCGGTCAGCTAGACGCGCGTAGACTTCCCAACCTATCACCGACCCCAATATAATTTCTTTCCCTGTTTTCCCCTCTTGTTCGGCGATGGCCAAAGCGGAGGGAAACGAATCGCTAGGATGGCCGCTTTCCTTTGCTTCTGGTCCCTGATAAAAATCATTGAAGTCGAGATACCGTACCATTGAACTGTTAACAAAAGCAGCTAATTCTACGGAGGTCTTATGCTGACCCCATAGCACTGTCGCAGGGCGGGTTGCAATGTTCCGCTTTGCAAGTGATACACCTATCTGGACAGGGTTGCTCTCAAATGCCCTTGGCGTACAGGCCAATGTGTCGATCCATAGGCGCTTTGCCTGGTGAATTACCTGGGGCGATAAATCGTCGTAGGCAATTGAGTAAACGTAATCGCTAATATGACGTAAGATTTTATCCAATGTGTGCCTCCGCAGACGTTGAGGAAATACGTTCGTCCATCTTAGGTTATCACTACGAATCTGATAATACCCCATTCACTATTGCCAATGCGTCTTCAACATACGGCCAGCCTCTGTACCACCCAGCCTGAGAGACTAATTCGCAGACTTCTCGCTTAGTGAGGTGTCCACCAAGACACTGAATAAGATGCTCCCTGAACTGCCTCCAGTGCCCTCGGCACATCAGCGCAATCAATATGCACGCCATACGTTCTTTATTACTAAGATCGCTTCGCTGCCACACTTCACCATACTCATATGCTTCAATCAAGTGATGTAAATAGGGTACAAATTGGTTCGTAAAAGAATCTAATGAGGATTCATTTGCTCCAGTCCCGACATTACTAGATAAAAAAGCCTGGGCCCGTTCCCATTTATCCTCAACAGAATCTAACCAGTCGGCAGACACAGGGATTAGATCCTCTGATATCCATTCCTGACGTTCGTTGATAACACGTTGGGCTTGGCTTAAGGCAAATACAGTTGCTGGAATGCCTGCATAAAACATAAGTTGCAGAAACACGCCTTTGATTTTTTGTGGACTCATACCCAATGACAATCCGACACGCACCTGGTGATGCAAACCAAATCCCCATCCATTGCAACACTGAGCAGAAATAGTGGCCATACTCCTCAAAGTGATGTCAAGCCCGGGCACTTGCCATACCCCTCCCCACATGACTTCGTCTTGGAGCTTCACGTAGTCAGTACTGATACTAGGCAATGCACCTGTCAGCCTACCCTGGGGAACAAATCTATCTATGAACCCCTTTAACTTTTCAGAGGCTAGAAATAATTCGTGAGAACTCATATCAATCATTGCTGTCTCCCATCATCACGTTAATTAACATTACCTCAACGCTTCAGTCAGAGGTTGTGAGAAGTTCCGCGACAGCAGAAAGTGCGGTTTCAACGTGAGGCCATCCCCTATACCAGCCTGCCTGTGCAAATATCCCGCATATTTCATCCGCGGAAACTCCCGAGGAAAGAGCATACCGGGTATATTGCTTTAGCTGGGAAATGTGTCCTCGGGACATTAACGCAGCCAAGACACACACTAGCCGCTCTTTGTTGGTGAGAATTGTCCGTCTCCATATTTCTCCAAAATTATAGGCATCGACTATTTGCGCGGCCTCAGGCACTAACTTCCTTGCGATAGATCCACTGATCTCGTCCACCGAAGTTGGTCCCCATGTCTCAGACATATTGTTGTTTCCAGCTTCCAATTTTTCACGTACAGACGGCAGCCACTCCCACTCCTCACTAGTATCGAGCGTCTTCCATTCCTGTCTTTCATTTATGACGTCCTGAGACACCAGCAAGCCAAACACCGTGGCCGGTATTCCAACATAAAACAACAACTGAATAAATATCTCTTTAATCTCCACTGGAGTAATACCAATAGTCAGTCCAGTCCTGACCTGGTGTTCTATCCCGAAGTCATATCCGTTAACACATTGCGCAGATATCGTCGCGAAGCTTTTTAAGCGAAGGTCCAAATCTTGCGTCTGCCATACTCCTCCCCACATCAATTCATGTTGCACCTTTACAAAATCTGCTAGAACCGGATCGGGACGTTCATACGGTAGATATTGGTCGAAGAACTCTCTCAGTTTTGCAGATTTCTCTTGCAATTCCTTTACTGTGCCCATGTCTCCCTAACTCCTTACCTTAACCTTCTAAATACGTGCCTTCTCAATCATCCAATCCCTTAATTCGTATAAAAGCCTGCCCGAATACAAAACCCTGCGGAATTTCACAGATTACTGTCCTTTTTGGCTTGTACTAATTCATCTGCTAATTTTTCGGCAATCATGATAGTAGTAGCGTTTGTATTTGCACGCACTATTTCAGGCATAATTGATGCATCGATTACTCTTAAACCCGATACTCCACGTACACTTCCTGTTTCATCCACGACCGCCATTGGGTCCGAACTAGGCCCCATTCGACAAGTGCATGAACTATGACCAGCGATAGTCGCAGTGGATTGCATCCAAATATCTAAAGCGTCGTCATCCATAAGTACAAGATTCTCGGGAGAAATACGTTCCCCTACAGTATCTCTTAGCGGGGCTCTCTCAAACAGCGCAACCACACGCCGGACTGCTTCTCGCATTCTTAGTCTGTCGAAATGATGCTCCAGAAAATTAAATCGCAACTCTGGTTGCACCCGGTGGTCGGAACTGACCAATTTAAGAGTCCCTGAACTGTGAGGCTTTTCCAATCGAACTCCCACTCGTATGTCAGGGGTTTTCTGGTCTGGAGGATACGATGTGGTCGGCTGTACTTGGATTTCGTTTCGATAATCTGATCCAGATGTCCTAAATCTGAGGGCAACTTGATTCCTTGGATCAGTAGATTTGATCGGGTTACTTTCTGTTTCATAAAAGCGGACTGATGCGCTCGGATGGTTCTTGAGGTTTTCTCCAACGCCCGGAAGGTCAACTTGGACAGGTATGCCTAGGGGCTCAAGTGACTCACGCGGACCGATCCCCGACAACAGTAATAAGTGCGGCGATCCGATCGCCCCTGCACTAAGAATAATCTCATTCCCGAGCACTGTGAACTCCTCTTCAACGGTTTCAACTACCACACCGAGGGCGATATTGTTTTCCAAAATTACTTTTTTGACATGTACCGCTGGTTTTATGGTGAGATTCAGACGATGACGAGCCCTAGACAGATAGGCAATTGAAGTACTTATCCTCACCCCGTCGGGATTATTCAATGGCATGGCACCAACACCAGTCCCATCAGGGGCATTCATATCTTCGTCCAGGCGAAAGCCCGTTGCTACACAGGTTTCGTAGAATGCGCGCTGGAGGGGGGTCCAATTCTGTGCCGCATGGCGAACAACGGGTATAGGACCGTCAGTTCCATGCCAGTCACCTCGCATACTCCGATCGGTTTCTGATTTCCGAAAGTAGGGGAGTACTTTGTCAAAACTCCAAGCAGGATTTCCAAACTCGGCCCAATTGTCAAAATCTTCTGGCAGGCCTCTGAGAAAGATTTGGTGATTAATTGCACTAGTCCCGCCTGTTACCTTACCCCGAGCGACAAGAGCCGGCGCAACTTGTTGCTCATTTGCGTACCCGGTAAAATTCCAGTTATGTTCGGCGTTAGCTTTTGAAGCAGCCTGATGCATGTCATGCTTAAGCGTTTCTGGAAGAAGTTCGTAATCCGGATAATCTGGCCCAGCTTCCAACAAAATAACCGAGACATTTGGGTTTTCGCTCAACCGGCTAGCAAGGACTGCCCCCGCAGATCCGGCACCCACTATGATGTAGTCGTACTGCATTTAAACCCTCAAGAGAATCCGGATAGACCGAAAAACTTAACCTTCCTCAATACCGAGCAACGAGGCTACGTTGCGCCAAAGAATATTCTCTTTTTCAGAATCCGTGAGGGACTCCAAGCTATTTATCCAATGAACAGGGGATGGATCCCATGCTACGTACGGCCAATCACTGCCCAGCACAACTCGTTCAATACCAACTTCGTCGATTAGAAACCGAAGCGCCCTTTCGTTCATCGTAATACAATCATAATACAATTGGCTCTGGTAACTACTGGGGGGCCTGGAGATGTTCTTTCTTGCCTCCGACCTGACCTGCCAGCCACGGTCAATTCGCCCCATGCCAAAACATGCAGCACCTCCGCCGTGAGCAACACACACCTTCAGGTTAGGACATTTCTCCAGGATTCCCCCCAAGATAAGTGTCGCCACGACTAAGGTATCCTCCAATGGAACACCAAAGCTGTTACCCATGGAATATTTTTCGAATTGTTCAGAAACGATGTTATTGTTTGGTTGCGGATGATAAAACAATACTGCACCCATTTCTTCCGCAGCCTTAAACAATGGTAAAAATTCCGGTTCGTCCCAGTTCTTGCCGTTGACGATAGTATCGAGTTCAGCACCCTTAAAACCCAACGTGGAGATACAGCGTTCAAGTTCACTAATGGCGGCGGACACATCTTGCATTGGGAGTGTTCCCAGTCCGAGGAACCTATCTGGCCATTCTGTAGTCATATCGTGAATCTCATTATTTATGTCCTTCGCAAGCGATAGGCCATCTTTGCTTTCTAAATCGTAACCAAACATTGGAGTAGCGGTCGAGACGACTTGAATATCTACTGCTTGTCGGTCCATATCCTCAATACGTTCCAGAGGAGTCGAATTCAATTTGTCGGATGTAACACCATCTCTGCGGACGCCATTTGTAGTGAACTGGCGCCCATTTATTTCCTCGAGCCGCATGCCATACCAGGCCTGCCCTGCTTCAGCAGCGCGCCAGAAACTCTGAGGCATTAAATGTGCATGAATATCGATAGTTTTCAATGAATATCTCCTACAATCAGATCTGAATAAGGCGGTTACACCGGAAGACGAGGTTCCTTCGAATCCGGAGCAATTGCAACATCAAACGCGTTCAATATAAATGCTGTTTGTGCATAATGTCCCATCAGTGTAGTAATCTCGACTAAATATTGAGTTCCAAAAAGGTTAAGAGCTTTCTCAAACGTGCTATCCGCTACCTTATGAGTAGTATAAAACTCGGTAGCGTAAGCAATGATAATGTTTTCTTCTTCAGATACCATTGGAATTGGCTTACGTTCCCTCAATGCATCGATCAGCCCGTCTGAGATGCCTTCTCTGCGAGCAGCTGGTGCATGAGCGTTCCACACATAAGGACAATCCATTAACCGAGCGGTAGTAATTATCGCAAGTTCAAGATACTTTTTTTCAAATTGAGTCTCATATCTCAGATAGCTCGTCAACGTCCCTCGCCGCTTAGCCATCTCGGGGCTGTTTATGGTGATCGAAGTAGGCCCTGACAGGCGACCATTGTTATCATCCATCACCGCATCGTAAGCGTTTCTAAATTGCTCCGGTATATTTTCACGCATAGCATCTGCTATTCTGGCCATAGTTTCCTCCAATACGTA
>CEOQ01012463.1_pt1 | contig 30763 bp, 37 predicted proteins | sample 361351 | NCBI WGS metagenome assembly CEOQ01 (sample SAMEA2619907, study PRJEB7988) | marine metagenome | biome: marine biome (ENVO:00000447); feature: deep chlorophyll maximum layer (ENVO:xxxxxxxx); material: "saline water (ENVO:00002010), including plankton (ENVO:xxxxxxxx)" | depth 60 m | reverse complement strand
GTTTATCCAATGTCAAGATTCATACAAATGAGAGAAAATTTGAAGTCAAATATTAAAATAAAAAATAATGATGAAGAAATTGATGTAAAGGTTGTTAAATCAGAATCAGGAGAAATAATACAATTTAAACCTGAATTTGATCAAATTATCAAATTGGCAGAGAAATATAAAATTAATTTAATTGAATTAAAGGATGATATATCAAAACAAATACAAAGAGAATTATTTAATTAATTTTTTGAACAATTATTGAGGCAAGAACTCCTGCAGCAATACCCGAATCTATATTTACAGTAGCAATACCAAGAGCGCAAGATTGGAGCATGCTCATTAAAGCTGCAGTGCCTTTGTCGCCGTAACCATACCCAATTGATGTTGGAACGCCAATAACAGGTATATCGACCAGACCAGCAATAATAGAAGCCATAGCCCCTTCACGACCAGCAACCGCAATGATTACATCTACATCGTCTTGAATTACTGATGAAAGTGAAGAAAATAATCGATGTATACCAGCTACTCCAACATCATAATATGTAGTATTTCGGCATCCAACTTCATCAAGAATTACTTTAGCTTCTTCAGCGACAGGAATATCAGCTGTGCCAGCAGTTATAATTGCAACATTTCCATGAATTGGTTTCTTCTTTTTTTTAGATAAGACAACAGTATTTGCAAGAGTGTTTTTACGAATATGTTTTTTTGGGAAAGATTTAGAAAGTGCTGCAAGATGGGATTTATTTGTACGACTTATAATAACATGACCGGAAGTTGAAAACATCTTCTTAGAGATTTTGACAACTTGATCTGGAGATTTTCCTTCTGCAAGAATGATTTCAGGAACGCCTTTTCTATGTGTCCTTCCAGTATCTAGCTTAGCGATATTTTTAACTTCAGAAATCGAGTTTAGTTGAATTTGTTTTTTTGCGTTAGCAGGAGTAAGTTCTCCAGTAGAAACTTTCTTTAATATTTCATCAATAGTCATTTTTATGAGATTATTTATTTAGATTGCCTGATTTATAACCTGATAGTTCTAAGGTTATGTATTTGAAGCCTATGGATTTCAATTCCTGATCTATTTTATCCATGATTAATTCATCAAATAATAGTGAACGTTCATTTTTACCTACCTCAATTCTAGCTATATTATTATGATCACGAACACGTAATATTTGAATTCCTGTTAGATCTTTTATTAATGATTCAGCTTTTTCAATTTTAGAAAGTGTTTTGAAAGTAATAGGTTGACCATAAACTACACGAGAAGAAAGGCAAGGTGAAGAGGGTCTATCTGCAGTAGGTAGTTGAAGATGTTTGGAAATATTCCGAATATCAGATTTAGTAAATTTAAGATCGGCAAAAGGATGAAGAACTTGATTTTCATCTGCGGCAGCTAATCCAGGTCGAAAATCAGATAAATCATCAAGATTTGTTCCGTCAATTATAACTTCGATGTTTTTTTCTTTTGAAATATTCGACAGAGTTGAGAATAATTCAGATTTGCAATAATAACAACGATTCGATGAATTTTTTAAATAATCTGGATTTTCCATTTCGTTGGTATTAACAACCAAATGTTCAATTCCAATCAACTTAGCTAGAGATTGTGCATTTTTTAATTCACTTCTTGGAATGCTAGGTGAATCAGCGGTTACTGCAATAGCGTTTTTTCCTAAGCTCATAAAAGCAGCTTTAGCCAATAGCGTACTATCTACTCCGCCTGAGAATGCGATCAATACTGAATCAAAGGATTTAAACCAAGATTCTAGTTCCTGTAGTTTTGAAGTAACGGTACTCTGCAATTCTATAATTTTGTAAACATTACAATGTTTAAAATGTTTTAATTATTTAATCGTGATTAGGCGGTTTTCAGTAATAATCAAATCCATTGGAACGTCATGTTCTTGGACGTCAATGTTATCGATAAGTTGAAAATCAAATGCCAATGCAATCTTATAAATAGAAGTCTGAGATTTTAGAAATTTATCATAGTAGCCAGAACCAAAGCCTAAACGATTACCTAATTGGTCAAAGGCTATGCCAGGAACAATCATAACATCAATATTATTAGAGATTTCTCCATTGATAGGCTCGTATATATCAAAGTGATTTTTCTGAAGATTATCTATTCCGTTGATTATATGGAAATTCATAGTTTTAGATTCTGAATCAATTTTAGGTAAAGAAACTTTTTTTCCTAAATCAAGTGATTTTTGAATCATATTAGAGGTAGAAACTTCCTTTTTTAATGAATAATAAAATCCAATAGAATTACTGTTTTGGAAAATTTGATTTGAAAATAATTTATCCGTCATAATAATGGAATTTTTGTATATATCATTTGTAGACTGTAAGTTACGTATATGTTTGATTTCATTACGAATTGATTCACGATTATCATTCATATGTTTGTTAATTATTATCTTTAATCCAGGCAATTAATGCTTTTTCATTAGAATCACTACTATTCTCAATTACAGGAACAACAATATTTTCTTGTGGAGAAGTAATAGTTGAAGTAAAGTCAGGCATTTCTGCATATTCTATATCAACCCACAATATTCCTTTATCTATAAATTGTTCTGAAAGTCGATCGTCAATTCCACTAAAAGTTAGATTCTGAATTCTGTAAACAATACCATCAATCCATTTAACATAAGGTGAAGCCATTGAATGAGATTGTATAGCAGTTCGTCGAGCCAGATTATCTGGTGAATCATGTTTAATTAAATTAGAGATTACGTATTCTTGAACTTGTTTGGAGCTAATTTTCATCTTTCTCACTTATAGTGAGTTGAAATTTGTAATACTTAAATGAATAGTGTTAAAGCGTCAGGTTCACTAGCCCAAGATAGAAATGCAGAAGCGCCAACAATATCGTCAACTTCAGGAATAAGATTTTCTTCTTCAACGTCCATGAATCCCATAGTAGGAGAACAAGCATGGAGTTTAACACCACTTTCTTTAGCCATTTTAATCATGTCGTAAACGTTCGGCCAGAATTTTTCAATCTTACTCTTCATCATAGTAGAAGCCATTTTAGTCATACCGGGGATTACGCCAACTATATTTGGCATAGGCATACCAGGATTTCCAACAGGGGCAATTTTTACTGAATTAACGCCATCTTTAGTTAGTACTTTCAAACCCCAGAAAGTAAAATACATGTCAACTTTCATACCCATTGCAGGTGCTGTAGTAGCAAGAACAAGGGCAGGATAAAGCATGTCGATAGTTCCTTTAGATACGACTAATATGAGTCTTTTTTTCCTAATTTCTTGATTTTCGGGTTGTATATCGCTCAAATTCATCACTTTTTCTGTATATGGAATACGAAGGTTTTGGGAGAAGTCTCTTCTACAGTACTTTCAAGTAATATATTTCCTGTAGTATGAGCCCATCCTTCAAAATCAATTGGGGCTCCAGGATCAGTTGCTATTACTTTAAGAATCTGACCCGAAGATAGTTTAGAAATTTCTTTAGCAGCATTGATAATAGGAAGTGGACAAAGTAAGCCTGTCTGATCCAATGTTTGGGAGATGTTGGTATGTTCAGTCATCACTTTGTCCAACTCTAATTATCTATTTAGTAGATGGATCGGCAACTAGACGAATATATGGCTTAACTGTTCTCCAACCATCGGGAAATAAGGATTCAGCATCCTCATTTTTAACAGCGGGAACAATTATAACGTCGTCGCCTTTTTTCCAGTTTGCAGGTGTAGCTAATTTATGGTTCACAGTTAACTGAAGAGAATCAACAATTCGAAGAAGCTCTTGGAAGTTACGACCTGTGGCCATAGGATAACTTAGATGTAGTTTAATCTTTTTATCAGGACCGATGATGAAAACTGATCGAACAGTTTGATTATCGGCAGCAGTGCGTCCAACGCAACTACCTTCAGTAGAAGCAGGTAACATATCATATAGTTTTGCAATACGAAGTTCTGTATCAGCAATAAGTGGATAATTAGGACGAAATCCTGTAACTTCAGCAATGTCGTCTAACCATGCTACATGATCAGAAACTGGATCAACACTAAGACCAATAACTTTTGTATTTCTTGCTAGAAATTCAGATTCCAATTCAGCAAGTGCGCCAAGTTCTGTAGTACATACCGGTGTAAAATCTTTTGGATGTGAAAACAAAACAGCCCATCCTTCACCAATCCAATCATGAAATGAAATTTCACCTTGAGTGGTTTCTATTTTAAAATCAGGTGCGTCGTCATTTATTCTAAGAGACATACGCAGTTCCTCCATTTTTGTTATTTTTTGTATTTTGGTTCATTATTATAACCCCGTTATAATTATAATGGCGTTGTATATATAAACATTATGAAAATACCGGAACAAATAGAATAATCATAGAGATAATTTTGAAAATAGCAGTCTCACAGATTTAAATGAAGAAAGAAAACAATTTGATGTGAATAGAAAAAAAGAAAATCAGAAAATAGAATTTCCAGTAAAATTCCAAGTTGATGTAAATTTAACAGAATCAAATATTTCTGGAAAAATTTTTAATGACGATATAGAGATTCCAATTTACATAAAATATGGAGATAAAGAGATATTAATTCCTGAAGAATTTCAAGAGGTTGAAAAAAATGTGAAAATTAATTTTACAACAGAAAATGAGAACACAGTAATTACAACTGGTAAAGCAAAAACTAATGATATCCAATTAGTTCAGATATACGATACAGAATTATGGGATAAAATGGCTAATGATAATCCAGTAACTATGTACATAGAAACAATTTAGTAGCATTACTAAAATGATAATATAAGAAATGAAGATATTAGTAACTGGAGCAAGTGGATTTATCGGTAAAAAACTTGTTCAGTATTTATTAGATAAGAACATGTCGGTTCGAGTGATATCAAGAAGATTAGAAAGTTTAGATAATTTTGAGCATAAAAATTTAGAAAAAGTAAGAGCAGATGCACAGAAATATGAAGAAGTACGTGATGCTTTGAAAGGAATCGATATTGCTTATTATCTTATACATTCAATGGAAGGCAAATCAAAGGATTGGAAAAAATTTGCAGAAATTGATAAAAGAATAGCTAAGAATTTTGCAGATGCTTCAACAGAATGTGGAGTAAAGAGGATAATATACGTAGGAGGATTAGTAAGTGTTCCAGATAAGGAAATGTCAAAACACATGTCAAGTAGAAAAGAAGTTGGCGATATTCTAAAAACATCTAAAGCTAAAACAACGATATTACGTGCATCAGTAATACTTGGTAAAGGAGGTGGAGGATTTGAGATGATGAGATATCTGGTAGAAAGATTACCTGTAATGATATGTCCAAAGTGGGTTCTTACTAGATTACAACCTATTTACATTGATGACGTAGTAGAATATCTCTATGAATGTTTGAATTATAAGGAAACTGAGGCTCGAACATTTGATATTGGTGGGCCAGACGTATTAGAATATAGAGAAATGATGAAAGAATATGGAAGAATGAATAATAAATCCATAATAATGATAATCATACCATTTCTAAGTTTAAGATTTACGTCGTATTGGGTAGATTTAGTTACTCCGATAAAAGCTTCATTAGCTAGACCACTTGTAGAAGGATTAAAAAATGAATCAATAATAACTGAGAAATCGATAATGGGTTTAATTCCAATTAAATTAAAAGGAGTTGAAGAATCGTTAAAGTTATCAGTGTATGAAGATGATAAACTGGAATTTACCAATAGAGAAAATTATCTGTCATACTTAGTGATGGTATTGGGTATAATAGGAATTTTGCATTTCTTTGTTGATCAAAGATTAATGATGTTTTTACCAATAACAGGTACACTATCAATAATTTGGTTATCAATAATTGGAGCAGGATATTATTTCATAAAGAAAAAAGCAAGACTAGGATCTTTATTGGCAGGAATTGCTGGTTGGAGTTCTGCACTGTTTTGGTTAGTAGACAGTATGTATTTAATTTCTTATTTACCTCAAATAGGACCATATCCAATTAGTAAAGGAATAACAATACTTGGAAACTATCCAGATGTTAATACTTCGATTTTAAATATAATAGGACTTTGTGTAATTGCAATATTATTAGTAATAGCACATTTTACATTTTACGATAAAGAGTTGTATACTAAACAATTATAATATGATAAGAAAGTAACCAAGAGTAGCTCCATATATTGCATGATTTACAAAGCTAGCAACTACAGGAATACTACCTAATGGATGTTTGAGTGGTTTAATCTTAGTAATAGGTTCATGAATAATCAGTACTACAAGGGCAAAAAGAAAGCCTAAAATCGTTCCTGAAATCAGATATGATACCTGGAAATCAATAATACTAACAATAATTGCAAATGCAATACCTCCTAATCCTCCGTGAAGAAAATGAAAAAGAAAGCTTGGGACAAGGAGTTCTTCGGTATTTTTTTTGATAAATTTTGAAGTAATGACTTGATTTTCGTGCCATTCAAGAACAGATGTCATTCCCCATTTGCTATACATTGGAACTTGAAGAATAGACATTGCACCTGTTGCGATAATACCTGCAACTAATCCATTTAGAATAAAATCAATATTCATTTCAAACACCAATATACGGAATCAATACTCTATAATAATCAGAAGCATATACATAAGATCGGGATAAGATAAAGCCATAGATCACATGACCTAATATACTAACAATAGCAGGTTTATAGCCAAATGGATTTTCACGTAATGATTCACCAGTAATGAATTTGTGTACAGGTAATAAAGTAATAATCCAAACAACAATAGCATAAATTATTCCAAGAAATATCGTCGGTGAAGTATTTGTGAGATTAATGTAAAAAACAAATGGGATTGACAATAATGAACCATTAATCATGTGAGTGAAAAGTCCTAGTGAAGAGATTTTATTTTTAAATTCTCGATTTGTTAATTTACAAAACATCATTTCACTTTCATGAAGTTCATAGATTCCTTTTATTCCCCAATTTCGATAAAATGGATATTCAAAAATAGACATAATCAAAGTGGGAAGAATTCCTGTAATGAATCCAACAAATAAATAATCTATGTAAATCAATACTAAATGAATATTCCATTATCATTTATAATATATGCAGAAAAATGATTCATAGTGCCAATAATTGATACTAGTGCTAAATAGTATAAATAGGAGGAGCATGATTTAGGTTAACAATGGTATACATAAGAAACAAACGAGTGAAGGGAATGAACTACTCGTATCTAGTAAAAAGTGTCTGGGATAAAGAGAAGAAAGCTTCAAAACAAGAAACAATAAAATATCTAGGAAGAACGGAAAAAATAACATTAGAAGATATTCCAAAAGATTATGTAGAAGATAAAAACATACTAAAGTTTTTTGCAAAGGATCATAATGGAAGTAGAAAGAACTATAATCAATATGTAACAAAGGTACGTAAAGATTTATTCAAGAAACTAGCAGGCCCGGGACCAATAAACTTAGCAAAAGTATATGATGAATACAAAGATGATTTTACAATACTTGAGTTTTATGACAAGATAATTAAACACATTTTATATGATGTGGGTGATTTATGGAGAAGAAATGAATTAATGATTGGAACAGAACATGTAGTAAGTAATAGATTGTTAGGAATTATTAGTGAGATGAATAAAAAAGAACCAAAGAAAAAGAAGAGATCAAAGTTAATTATTTGTAATCCTTCGGGAGAACGACACAACATTGTATGTAACATGTTGGAGTCTATTTTAACAGATAGAGGTTACAATGTATACAATATTTCTCCATCAACTCCAAGTAAAGATGTAATTAAATACGTAAGTAATATTGAACCAGATATGGTAATGGTTTCAATAACTTTACCAGCCAATGTACAGAGTGGAGTTAACTTAGTAAAGAACATAGCAAAAAAATATGATAAACCAATTGTTGTAGGTGGACAAGCTGTAACAGAATCGAGTTCTAAAAAATTCCTTCCAGCAATAGTAATGTCTAATGAAAATACATTAGATGAGAATCTTAAAGAAATTAGAAACTTAGTACCAGTATAAATTATAGGGAAAAGAATGGGGACGGCAGGATTTGAACCCACGATCTCCCGGTCACTGCTGCTCCAAAGGTACATCATCCAATAAGTCAGTGTTACCTAAATCATACATTAGCTTCTGGAGCCGTTAGCGGCACAAATATGTGCTGACGCCATAACCGAGCTAGGCTACGTCCCCCCCTTTACCTGAATTTATATTCAAGTCATAATATATATTGAATTTAGTTTTTAAATTAAAGAATTCCCGTCAGAATCAATAATACCTTTTTTAATACGCGTTGTAGATATTGGAAGGCCATCTTTTGCATTAAGAAGTTCAATAATTTCGCCATGAAGTGGCTTTAAACCATTAGATTGTCGAGTGTTATTTAGTGAGTCTAAACGATGAGAATTTTCAGATGTCAGTATTATTACATCAATATTTTCAAGAAAACTAGCAGGTCCAAAATAATCATCTAGTTTATAGATATCATACTTATTTGAGAAAGTTGAATCTATAAAATCTCTAATATTATTTGTTCTTACATCATAATTATTTAGAACTGTTTTATTCAATTTGTTTACAAAGTTATCTGAAGTAACTCCAATTACTACTTCGTCAGAGATTTGAAATGAAGTTTGCAGAAGATGTTTATGACCAATATGCAATATATCAAATGTTCCGCCCACAGCGCCACGTTTGTATTTACTCATCATAATATACAAAACATAATTGAAATTTAGATGTATCTTTAGAATCTAAATAGATTTTATATTGAAGAAAATAAATTTAGATATAATAATGGAAAAATTAGAAATAGATGAGAGATTCATTGAAGCAGGAAAGATTGCTGCTACAGTCAGAGAACATTTTAAGAAGAAGAATCTTATTGGAATGACAGTAACTCAACTTTGTGATGAAGTAGAAGGTATGACAAGAAAATTAGGCGCAGAACCTGGTTTTCCTTGTGGGGTATCAATAAACAGTGTTACTGCACATTATAGTGGAGAATTGTTTGATGACCAAACAATAAATGATGATGCAGTAATTAAATTAGATTTAGGAGCACATATAGATGGATATGTAGCAGATACAGCAATAACAATTTGTTATGATCCTGACTATCAGGAATTAACATTAGCAACAGAAGCTGCATTAAACAATGCAATAAAAGCAGTAAAAGACAAGACTTCTTCTTCCGATATAGGGAGAGTAATATCAGATACAGCTGAGAAATTTGGATTTATACCAATATCAAATCTTTCAGGACATTCAATTGAGAGATTCAAAGTACATGCAGGGGTTTCTATACCAAATGTATGGACGCCACTAGGTTCAAGTTTAAGAAAAGGAAATGTCTATGCTATTGAACCTTTTCTTACTGTAAAAGACGGTTCAGGACATGTAGTAGATGGAAAAACAAAAACCATCTATATGTTGACAAGAAGGAAAAAAATAGGAGATAAAAAAATTGACGAATTTATTAAAAAAATATGGGATACTAGAAATACACTACCTTTTTCTCCAAGATGGTTTTTAGATGATTATAAAAAAGAAGAAGTAGACATGATGTTAAACAAATTAGTGGCGAAAAAAATTGTAAGAGTATATCCAGATCTTCTAGAGGCAAATAATCAAACAGTTGCACAATTTGAACATACGATAACTCCAACAGAAAATGGAGCTATAATTTTGACAAAGATCTAGTTCTTTTTTGGCGCTTCGCCATAGATTAAAGAAATCATAATATTTTCATTACAATCCTTACATTTATCGAGAATCTTATGAACCAAGTCTCCGTCCTTAAATTCACGTTTAACAGGTTTTTTACATTTAACACATTCTTCAATTGTATAAACAGTGAGTTTTTTAGCTTTTTTATCTGGAGCTCCCATAATTGGCAAAGACATATCTATTGAATCACTCCTATTGTATTTCCAACGCCAACAATAATGACTTTATCATTAGGTTTTGTTCTTTCTTCAATAATTCTATTAATTATATCATGAACTGTATCAACACTTTCTGCAATCTCTTTAGTCATCAAAGAAATTGCTTCGACAAGTGATTGTTTAATGACTATTGCATAAACAGGTAGATTATTTTGAGTTGCTGCTTCTTCAATCTTGAATTTATCAACACCTATTCCACCTATGGCAGCTCCTATTCCTTCGGCTACTTCGCCTGTTTTTTCCCCTTCTAACTTTAGAGCAGCATCAATCATGATTAGAAGAGAGGGATTTTCTTTATTAATTAACTCTTGAACTGCGTTACCAGGTTGACCGACAGTTCCAGCAGGACCTTTTGCAGTAACGAGTATGGTTTTACGACCTGAAATATCTGATTCGGCATAAACAGTATCAACAGCTATATCATGTTTTTCATGTTCGAGCATTAATTTACCAACAATCATTGGACCTATTGCATCACCAATAGGTTGATTCTTTTTGAATGTAGCCATTGCTTTATTTAGTGCATCAGCTTGTAGCATAAGAAATGGAATAATCATTTGTAATTGTGCAAGAAGTAAGAAATTGTTTGTTTTTTTACCTACTAAATAGAAATGACGAACGATTTTGTAGACAAAGTTAAACGAAGTAGCAATCTCAATAACATTTTCAATAGAGTTTGCTTTAAGTTCATCGAGATCAGGAAAGAGTTGTTGTATTTCACTTTTCATCCTCATATCGCGACTAGTCATAATATGATCAAGTTTGTTTATGACACCGGCAGGATCTAAATCAACAGGCATTATAGTAAAGTATTCAAGAAATGAATCTAGACGTTTTATTGTTTCTTCTTTATTATCTATACCTTCAGTAATATGTGCAATTGTTTCTTCTCGTGATTTATCTTTCATTTCTTTTAGACGTCCAACAGTTTTTGACAAGTCGTTTGTGATAAGCCAAGTTTGTAATTTTTGTCCGTATAATACTAAAAGAGCTAGAGGAAGATAGATAATTGCAAGATTAATGATTGGATTACTTGTAATTTGTGTATTTCCTGCTCCAATTATAAATATTAAATCCATAAAATCAACTTAATTAAGACAAATATGTTAGAACTAGAAAATAAGCATTATTAGATAAAATAAAGTGCCGGCACCATTGCTTCCCGAGACCGTTGGGACCTCAGTAACACACTGGCGTCGACGGTCTTAACTTCTGGGTTCGGAATGGGACCAGGTGGAACCCCGTCGCTATGGCCGGCAACAATAGATTATAAAAATTACACATAGATTAACTTTTTCATTATTTACACAACAAAATCATATTAACGAAAGATAACTTATTAAATGCAGGTATAAAATTGGCAGATTATTCAGTGACTCCGTGGGAAGTTAAAGGAGAAGTAGATTATGATAGATTGGTTAGAGACTTTGGTACTTCGTATATTGAGCAATCACTGTTAGACAGAGTAGAAAAGCATGTAGGAAAGCCACATTTTATGTTAAAAAGAAAGGTATTTTTTAGTCATAGAGATTTTAATTGGATTTTAGATAAATATGAAAAAGGAGAGAAATTCTTCCTATACACAGGTAGAGGTCCTTCTGGAGACACACATTTAGGACATCTTTTACCTTGGATTTTTACTCAATACTTGCAAGAAAAATTTGATGTAGAATTATATTTTCAGATTACTGATGATGAAAAATATATGCACGACAGAACATTAACAAGAAAACAAGTATCAGATTTTTCATATGAAAATATATTAGACATAATTGCTTTAGGCTTTGATCCAGAAAAAACATTCATTTTTAAGAATACTGAATACATAAAAACTATGTATAAAATTTCAACTGATATTGCAAAACATATTACATTTTCAACTGCAAAAGGAATATTTGGTTTTCAAAATAGTTCCAACATAGGAATGATATTTTTTCCATCTTTACAAGCTGCAACATGTTTCTTACCATCAGAATTAAAAGGAAAGAATATTCCATGTTTGATTCCTGCAGCAATTGATCAAGATGATTATTGGAGAGGAATTGCTAGAGAAATTGCACCAAAACTAGGTTATTACAAACCAGCGCAAATACATTCAAAATTTTTACCTGCATTACAAAGAGGAGAAAAAATGAGTGCATCAAAACCAAATACTGCAATATTTACAACTGATGAACCTGAAGTAGCCGAAAAGAAGATAAAAAGTGCATTTACAGGAGGAAGAGATACAATTGAAGAACACAGAAAACATGGAGGAAATCCTGATATAGATAGTGCGTTTCAATATCTTTACATGATTTTGGAAGAAGATGATAAGAAAATATCGGAAATCGAGGAGGATTACAGAGCAGGAAATCTATTATCGGGAGAATTAAAACAAATTGCTGCAGAGAAAACCAAGGTATTTCTAAAAGAACATCAAAGAAAAAGAGAGTCGGCTAAGAAAACTTTCGATAAATTTATTTTGAGAGATTAAGTGGTAAGATTGGCAGATATGAATACAAACAATTTGCATTTGTTAGAAAGAAAATTATTACAAGTAATGTCGAATAAAAATGAGGCAGAACTAGAAGATTTAGTATATGAATCAGGGCTTACTGTTGATCAAATAAGAAGATCTGTAGAATGGCTTAAAGAAAAGAATCTTATTGAAGTAAAGATGACAGAAATTAAATTAATTTCATTAGGCAAGGAAGGCGAGAATACAAAACTAAATGGAATACCTGAAAAAAGACTAGTAAATAATTTGAAAGTAGGAGAAGAAGTAGAACTAGCAGAATTGCCTAAGAAAGTAGATTTGAATCAAGATGAGTTATCGGCAGCATTAGGATATGCAAGAGCTGAAAAGTGGATCACAATACTAAAAAAAGACAATAAAGTAATTGTAAAAAGAGAAGATAAAGAAGCAAAATCTAAGATTGAAGATTTATTGAATAAAATTTCAGGACAAGTAGAACTTTCCAAGTTTTCTGCACAAGAACAAGAGATTTTACGGTCACTTGTAAAAAGACCTGAATATATTTCGTATGAAATAGTAAAGAAAGCTCGTATCAAGATAACAAAAAATGGTTTAGATATTTCCAAGAATATTAAAGACGACAATTACATTGACGCACTAACTCCAAAGATGTTAGAATCAGGAGAATGGAGAAATGCTTCATTAAGACCATTAAATGTAGAATCGCCAGCTCCAACGATTTATTCAGGAAAGAAACATCCTGTAAGAATATTCATAGATGAAGTAAGGGAGATTTTTGTTTCGTTAGGTTTTCAAGAAGTCGAGGGGTCCATTGTGCAATCCTCATTTTGGAATTTTGATGCTTTGTTTACTCCTCAAGATCATCCTGCTAGAGAGATTCAAGATACATTTTACATTGAAAATGAAAAAGCATCATTGGATGTAGATGAACAGATATTGAAAAATGTTGAATCAGTACATAAAGATGGAGCAAATACAGGATCTAAAGGTTGGCGTTATCATTGGGATATAGAACAAGCTAGAAGAATGGTTATGAGAACACATACAACTTGTGTTTCAGTGCGAAATTTGGCAGATAATAAACCAGATGAAGCAAGAGTATTTTCAGTTGGAAGAGTATTTCGTAATGAGAAAGTGACTTTTAAGAATCTGGTTGAATTTCATCAAATAGAAGGAATAGTAGTTGGAAAAGATGTAACTCTAAGAGATTTAATGGGACTATTAACTAAATTTTATAAAAAATTAGGTTTTGAGAAGATAAAATTCTGGCCGTCGTTCTTTCCATATACAGAACCATCTCTACAATCAATGGTATATCATGAAGGTTTAGGAAGATGGATAGAACTTGGAGGAATGGGCATATTCAGACCTGAAGTTACAAGACCACTTGGAGTAAAGAATCCAGTATTAGCATGGGGAAGTGGATTAGAAAGATTGGTTATGCTTAGATATGGAATAGATGATGTGAGAAAATTATATGAAAATGATCTTGATTGGTTAAGAGGAATTCCATTATGCCCGTAGTTACAGTGTATTATGATAGAATGTTTTCAATGTTGAAAGGTAAAATTTCAAAAGAACAGTTAATTGAAAAGATTCCATATCTAGGTTTAGATATAGAAGAAGAAAATGAGGAATATATCAAAATAGAATATAATCCAAATCGTCCAGACTATTCAACGGATTATGGAATTGCAAGATCGTTAAATAGCTTCTTAGATTTTGAAACTGAATATTCAAAATACGATATTCATGAAAGTGAATTTGTTGTTAATGTTGATAAATCAACAGAACAAGTCAGACAGTACATCGTAGCGGCGGTAGTAAAAGATATAAAATTAGATGACGAAACAATCAGACAAATAATCACAATGCAAGAAGATTTGCATAATGGTATTGGAAGAAGAAGGAAAAAAGTTGCCATAGGAATTCATAATTTAGATGTTATAAAATCACCTTTGGAATATACTACAGTCGATGAGTCATTTTCATTTATTCCATTAAACAAAGATTCAGAGATGAATGTAAAAGAAATATTAAATTCAGAAATAGGAAATCAATATGCAAATATACTCTCAGGACATGATCGATATCCAATCATAAAGGACGGCAATAATCAAGTGTTGTCATTTCCGCCAATAATTAATGGAGATTTAACAAGATTAGATGCAAAAACAACTAATTTGTTTATTGATGTAACGGGAACAGATTTAGATGCAGTATCTAATGCATTGTCAGTATTATTTACAACGCTTAACGATGCAGGTGGAAAGGTACATTCAGTAAAAATTAACTTTGATAATCTTAAGATTAAAACTCCCGAAATTAAGGACGATACAATCGAAGTTGAAACTGAATATGCAAAGTCACTACTAGGACTAGAATTATCAGAAAAAGAAATAGTAGAATATTTACGTAGGTGTAGAATTTCAGGGAAAATATTAGGAAATAAAATAGTAATCAAAACAGAACCGTTTAGATTTGACCTAATTCATCCAGTTGATGTAATTGAAGAGATTGGGTTAGGATACGGAATACATAACCTAAAACCAACGCTTCCAGGATCAGATATGACAGGGGGATTTGATGAGAAACAGAGATTTTTAGATAAAGCAAGGGATGTATTGACAGGTCTTGGATTAATTGAGATAATGACTATAGGATTAATCAGTGAAGAAATGCTTGAAAAATCGGAAATGAGTACTAAGGAACTATTGAAAGTAGTAGATACAAAAAGTATTGAACATGAAGTTTTAAAGAATTCTAATATTCCTGCAATTCTGAAAACATTTTCGAAGAACATACACAAAAAATATCCGCAAAGAATTTTTGAGATTTCAAAGGTTTTCGGTAAGAAGAATAATGAAATATATGAAAATTATCAACTTACTGTAGGTTTAGCTCATGCTACAGTGAATTTTACAGAGGCTAGTTCTTATCTTAATGCATTTGGCAAACAATTATTTAATGTAGATTTATCTACGAAAGCTAGTGAAAATGAGTTATTTGTAAAAGGAAGAGTAGCAGAAATAATTGATGAAAAGGGAATAAAAATCGGGTTAATAGGTGAGATTAAGCCTCAAGTATTAGAAAATTTTGCATTAAGAACTCCAATATCATTATTCGATATAGATTTAGATCAGTTGATGAAAAGTTCTAGGAACGAATAGTAACCTTCATAGTAACTTTTTCTAGAGGATTATCCATACCATCTCTTTGAACATTTACAATTTTATCTGCGACATCCATTCCTTCGATGACTTCACCAAATACAGAATATTGTCCGTCCAAGAAATTTGAATCAGCTACTACAATAAAGAATTGAGAACCTGCAGAATTAGGATCCTGTGCTCTAGCCATCGATAATATACCACGTTTATGTGGCACATCACTAAACTCAGCATTTATAGTATATCCAGGACCTCCTTGACCATCATTGCTGCGATCTTCATCTTTAGAATTAGGATCTCCTCCTTGAATCATAAAACCAGGGATTACACGGTGAAAGGTAGTTCCATCATAAAATCCATCTTGAGCTAATTTAACAAAATTTTCAACATGTCCTGGAGCTACATCAGGTCGCAATTGAATCACTATATTACCAAAATTAGTGTCAATAACTGCAATTGGTCCAGAACCATTATTCATAGTATCTGATGAGCTAGAGTTATTATTAAATAAAAAGAATCCAATTCCAACTAGAACTACGATACCAGCTATTGCCAAAATTCTAATATCTATGTTCGCCATAATAACTAAAAAAATACAGGTTTCTTATTTATTTCTTTAAAAATAGATAAATCAGCAAAACAACGGATAATTGTGGTCATAAATACATTGTGACGGCCGATTATGAAGTTGTGTGACTAACACTTTGATGATTTTTTGGCCACCCAGCGATGTGACAGATCACATATAGCCCCGAGTTAAGAGGAGTGGTAAGTATGGGCATTAAGCCAAAACAATGACCTATTTCAGTCAGAGGCGGGGTATAATTAACATAATTTAATAAATGGTGTTAACTTTTAGGGAACTATAGTCAGAATAATGTAAAGAATGGGAAGGGAGATGTAATATTGAACCGGGAAGAATTAATTAAGGAATTAGAAATTAGATCTGAAAGCTATATAGTAAGATTTGATAAAGCACTAATCAAAGTATTTGATAATCATCAGTGGTCTAGTTTCCATGAGCCTTTACTTTATGCTACACATGGAGGTAAGAGAATCAGACCTTTGATTTTAATGCTTGCGGCAGAAGCAGTAGGTGTTCCATCTACAAAAACAGATTTAGCATCAGTGGCAGTAGAACTTTTACATACAGAATCAATCATACATGACGATATTATTGATGAACAAATAAAGAGACGAGACAGAGATTCATTTCACAAGAGATATGGAAATAATACATCAATTTTAACAGCAGATTTTGTTTTTGGTATAATTTTAGAGATTGCTTCTAGATATAATGATCCGCGAGTAGCAAAAGAGCTCTCGCTTGCTGCAATTAAGATGTGTGAAGGAGAACAAAGAGAACTTAGTATGAATTCAAGAGAAGTACCATGGGTAGAATATTTGACAGTTAACAGTGAAAAAACAGCAGCGTTATTTCAGACGTCGTCTAAATTAGGAGCAATTATAGGTGGAGGAAATGAAGAAGAGATAGATGGTCTAGCTGGATTTGGAGTAAATCTAGGAATTGCATATCAAATTCATGATGACATACTTGATTGGGAAACTGATAGGAAATTTTCAAATGACATGAAACTTAGTAGCGATATTCAAGAGAACAAACATGTAACATTGACAAAATTAAAAGAGATGGCTAATGTATATGCAGAAAACGCAAAAAACAGTTTAGATGTAATTAAAGATTCGGAACAAAAAGAATTTTTGCACGATTTAGCAGATTTCACTATCAGACGGGATTATTAGATAAGAAAGACAGTGTAATATCTTCTGAGATATTATACAAAATGTTTGGAAGTAAACCAGTAACTATGATTACAACAGAAGCAAACACAAGAATCGAAATAAAGAGGAATGGTTCTTTTATTGACTTGAGTGATGTTTCATCCATATACATTCTTTTTATTACTAGTAAATAATAAGCAACAGAAATTGCACTGTTAACAAGTCCTGCAAGAGCAAGCCAAGTATAACCTCCATCAACTGCCGCTGCAAATAATACTAACTTACTCCAAAATCCATTCAATGGTGGAATTCCGGCTAGACCCAATAATGATAATGCCAAACAAAATGAAGTTATTGGCATTACTTTAGAAAGTCCATTATAACTATCTAACGAACTGCTAGAAGTTTTTAATCTAACTAATGCAGCTGCCAAGAAAGCAGAAGCTTGTAAAATTGCATGGTTAAAAGAATGATATAATAAACCAAGTAATCCAAGATCAGAATAAGGTAATACAACTAAACCAATGAGAAGATATCCAGCTTGTGCAATACTAGAATAAGCAAGCATTCTTGTTATGGACTTTTGTGTAAGTGCAGCAAGGTTACCAACAGTCATAGTTACCAGAGCTACGATGGACAAAGCGAGTGCTAGATCAAAAGAAAATATTGGAAATATTACTGCAAATATTCTTATTGCGGCTGCAAAACCAGCCTTCTTGGTAGCAGCTGAAAGTAATGCGCTGATAGTTGTAGGAGAACCCTCGTAAGCATCTGGAATCCACATGTGAAATGGAACAATAGATAATTTCAAGCCAAGACCTGCAAGCATAGAGATAGTCGAGAATATGATGAACGGAAGCATATCTGCAGAAACTGTAGGAAGAGACTGAGATATAATATCAAGATTAGTAGAACCTGTAATTCCAAACATTAACGATATTCCGTAAAGAAGAATTCCTGAGGATAAGGCTCCAAGAATAAAGAATTTAACTGCAGCCTCATTGGAAAGTTTGTCTCGTTTATTATATCCAGCTAAAATGAATGTCGGAAGACTCATCAATTCCCATGCAACAAATATAACAAGTAAATCAACTGCAAAGGAAAGCATCGTCATACCAATTGCTGTGAATAATAATAATGAATAATAGATATTTTCATTTGAATTATCTTTCATATAATCAAACGAAGTTATGGTTACAAACAGTGTTACCAATATTACCATGAGACTGAAGAATGAACCAAGACTGTCGTTGCGAAGAAGATGAGGAACTGTAGATTCTTGAGGAGTAAGAGACAAGGTAGAACTAATTAATAGAACTAAAGAAATCAATAAAGAAAGTGTAGTAAGATATTGAACATATTTTAGGGATTTTTTGCCAAATATTATTCCATATAGTGGAGAAGTAACTGCAACAGAAGTTAGAACAATGAGTACTATGAGTGGAGTATCCAAACTATGCAGCACCTCCTGATACTAAAGCTGCGTAAAAAGTGGATATTGGATTTGCTACATCCAGAATGAGCCAAGGAGCAATAAGTGTAAGAACTAATGGAACAAGATACAATACAAGAGCTATAGTAGAGATATTACTCAAATCCCATTTTTTGGTGCCCGGTTTTAGGTCAGACATGACTACACGGCGTAACATCCATAAGAAATAACCAACAGTAATAGCAGGTACAGCAACAATTAATGCATAAATTGGATTGACTTGAATTGCACCAAGAATTACCATATATTCACTTATGAAACTACTAAAAATCGGAATACACATAGCTGCCATAGAACCTAATATTAGAAGAGTAGCTAACCTAGGACTGGTGAATTTGAGTCCTTTAATGACGGTAATGTTACGTGTGCCTGTAGCTTCATGTAGATATCCAGAGAGCATGAACATAATTCCTACTGCGGCAGCGTGAGCAAACATTTGGAATATTGAACCAGAGATTCCGAAAACAGTTCCAGTAAATGCACCAACCATAACAAATCCCATGTGATTTACACTAGTTAACGCAATCATTTTCTTGATATCAGTTTGAACGATTGCAACTATTGCACCATAAAACATAGTAATTATTCCAACAAGAATAAAGATCCAAGCATATTGAGCTGATGCTTCGGGAAGTAGACCAATGTTGAAACGTAGGAATCCGTAACCGCCCATTTTCAATAACAAACCTGCAAGGAATACACTAATTGGAGCAGGAGCTTCAACATGGGCATCTGGAAGCCAAGTATGGAACGGAACTACAGGAAGTTTAACGCCAAAACCAATGAAGAAAAGTACTGAAGAAATAACTTGAAGGCTTAATGGAATTTTTCCAGCTACTTCAGGAATGTTAAATGAATGAGGTGTAACATTGAAGTAAATGAGTATAAAGGCAAGAAGCATGAAAATACTTCCTACAAAAGTAAACAAGAAGAATTTCATTGCGGCATAACGTTTACGTGGGCCTCCCCATATTCCTATAAATAGAAACATAGGAATTAGTACCACATCCCAAAAAACATAGAATAGAATCATGTTTAATTGAGTAAAGACTCCCATGATAGAACCTTCAAAAATGAAAATCATAGAATAATAAAGGACCTTACGATCTTCAATTAAATCACGAGAACCGAATAAAACTAGCAAAGTCAAGATTGAAGTAATAAGAACAAGAGGTCCGCTAAGACCATCCATTCCAACTAGATAGTCAATACCGAAATTACCAAGAATTGTTACAGGGCCTTCAACAAAATTATATTCTCCACCACTGCCATTGGTTAGAATTAGTCCATAAGAATAGAAAGTAATTGCTAATTCAATTAAGGCTACTATAACAGCATAATGAATTATGTATTTCTGGGAGTTTTTGAATAATAATGGAATAGCCAAACCAGCAAGAATAGGCAGGGCAATTAGAACAGAAATAAGTGGAAAACTAGCATCTACCATCATAATCACCCGAGTAATATTATCAATGCGATAATTCCTATTGTAAAGACGAAGACATATTGTTCAGCAATACCTGTTTGAAGTTTTCTTATATTACGTGAAAGGAAAAGATTCAGGTTAGCAATTCGTGTAGCAGTGCCATCTACAACATAGCGATCAAACCTGCCTCCGTATTTTGAAGAAGTAATAGAATAATTAGGTACAACAGTGTTCAGTTTAGACAGAGTTCCTGTTTCTATATATTTGTCAGTGAATTTTGAGAGTCTTAATGAACCATTGATGAAAACAATGTAGTATAGAGAATTAATATACCAACGGTTCTCGAAGAAATTCTGTAATTTAGAAAGAATAGGAATACTTGTTATTACCTGGTTAGGAGACATTTTATTTCCTATATAGAAAAGATAACTAGATCCGCAGCCAATTATAACTGCAATAATTGAAGTAGATACAGCTATACGGTTAAGAGAGAATTCATGGTGGTGAATTTCCATATGAACTGAGTGTTCAAGATGATGAGCTAGAGAACCTTCAAGAAATCCTTCAACAGTTGGGCCAGTAAGACCTATACCAAGAGTGAGTATTGCAAGAATTACATAAGGAGCATACATGATAACAGGTGCCTCGTGAACATGTTTACCATCGGATTCCATTTTCTTGATATATTTACTTGGTTTTCCAAAGAAAATCATTCCAATCATTCTGAAGCTATAAAATGCAGTCATAACTGCAGTGATACTTGCAATAGCATAAAGGGAGATAAGTGTAAGAGAACTTTCTACGCCGAGAATAGAAGCCAATATAGCATCTTTACTCCAGAAACCACTTAGGAAAGGAATTCCTGCTAGAGATCCAGCTGCAATAGTCATTGCAACAAAAGTTATACGCATTTTAGTTCGAAGGCCGCCCATCTCAGTCATGTATTTAGTATGTGTGCCATGAATTATTGCACCTGCTGCCATGAACAGTGCAGCTTTGAATATTGCATGACTGGTTAGATGGAAGAATCCAGCAGTGTAAGCAAAGACAAAATCACTAGTTAATCCTGCAACACCAAATGCCAACATCATGTAACCAATTTGAGAAACAGTAGAGTAAGCAAGAACTTTCTTAAGTTCTTTAGAGACCATAGCTTGAGATGCAGCTAAGAATGCAGTAATTGCTCCTATCCAAGCAACAAATTCAAAGAATGGCATTATTGTAGCAACGTTTTCCACTGCTGTTACAAAGATAGGTCCAATACGGGCAATTAGAAATACTCCAGCTTTTACCATTGTTGCAGCATGGATTAAAGCAGAAACAGATGTGGGACCTGCCATAGCATCAGGTAACCATTCTTGTAAAGGAAATTGTGCCGACTTACCAATAGCTCCTCCAAATATGAATAAAGCTACAGGAATCAACAATCCTGACTGGGCTAAATCGACGGCCCAACCATGACTTTCAGATAATTTAACAAAATCAAAAGTTCCTGAAAAGAAGAATAAGGTTAAGATTCCGATAAGGAATGAAACATCGCCAACTCGTGTCATAAGAAAGGCTTTACTGCCTGCATGTGTAGGAGAGAATGCAAGAGGAATTCCCCAGGCTTTTTCTCCAACAGTACCAACATAATCTTTTTTCAGATCTTTATTCCAGAAACTGATTAAACCATATGAACACAAGCCTACTCCTTCCCAACCAAAGAATAATTGAAGGAAGTTATCGGAAAGAATAATGAGTTGCATACTTCCTATGAAAAAGACCATTAAGAACCAATATCGAGTCATGTTTTCCTCTCCTTTCATATATCCGAGACTGTAAATCATGATTGAAAACGATAACCAACCAACTATATTCGCCATGAGAATACTTAATGGGTCGGCTAAAACACCAGCAGTAATATCTAATGCGGCAATCCACATAACTTGATGGTGGAAGGATTCTCCTGCTATTGCAAGAGGTAGCATTAATGCACAAAGAATTGCAGAAACTAGAGTAGTAGATATTGCATAATAATCTCTTATTCTATTACCGAAACGTGCAACGACAGGCATTAATAATGCTCCAAGAATTGGAACAGCAAACACTAACCAAGGAATTAAATAATTAATTTCTTCGGCCATTATGTCATACCTCCGAAAGTAGATTGAAGTAACGGAATAAGATTATCAGTAATGACTGAAGGGAAGACACCAATTAGAAGAGTCAAAGCACAAAGGAATAATAATGGAATAGTCATTAACGGAGAAGGATCCTTTAGATTTTCAAAGTCTTTTGGAAGTGTTCCAAAGAATACTTTACGCATAGTAAGTAATGCATAACCTGCAGTTATTGGTGTACCAGCTAATGCTAGTGCTGCAATAATTAATTTTGATGTTGAGCCACTTTCTAAAGCACCTCCAAATGCACCTGCAAATATCATCCATTCAGATTGAAAACCATTAGTAGGTGGAACGCCAACGATTGCAAGGAATCCAATCATTGCAGCGATACCTGTTATAGGAAGCTTGCTGCCAAGACCACCTAATTTTCTAATACTACGAATACCACCAGTTTGCATTATAATAGAACCTGCAGCCATAAACAGAAGGGCTTTACCAGTACCGTGACTGACATAGTGGAATACTGAACCAGTTACACCAAGGTAATATAGAGAGCCCATACCAAAAATAATATATCCCATTTGACTAACACTGGAATAAGCTAAAAGTCGTTTCAAATCATCTTGTGCATAAGCCATAAGTCCTCCATAAATCATTGTTAGTAATCCCCACAAAGTGATAGCCATTACAATACTTTCATAAATTGATGGAAGAATAAACACAAAGATTCTAAGGAAAGCATATGCACCAATACCAATCATGGCAGGAGAAAGTAAAGCACTAATTGGAGTTGGTGATTCTGCATGAGCATATGGTAACCAAACATGAAGACCTGCAGCTGCAAGCTTCATAAGTAGACCAAAACTAATTGCAATTGCAACCCAAATTCGTATTGAATTAGGTAATCCACTTTCTGCGATTTCTACAAAATTAAAACTGCCTCCAAAATATCCAACAGTTAGAATTCCTGCAAGTAAAGAAACGGCACCAACATGTGTCCATAAGAAATACATAACAGAAATTTTTGCACGTTCTCCATAACCAAATTCAGAGATTAAGAAGAATGATGGAATCAACATTAATTCAAAGAATATATAAAATTGAATTAAGTTAGTAGCAAGTACGGTACCCAACATTCCAGCAGCATAGATAACATACAGACTGTAATACAAAGCCATTTTTCTGTTCATAGCATCGACAGAGAATTTCTTTTTATTTTCATGAAATTCTTCATGAACTCGATGTTCCATATACGGCATAGAGTAAACTGCTAAAGTTGTTGACAGAATCATTATAATCGCAGCAAATGGGAAACTTAGTCCGTCAAGATGAAGTCCAAATTCACCAACTGGATTCCAAGAATATGTTTCGAGACGGTTATTTGTGAATAATGATCCGTCACTATCTATTCCTGAATAAAGCACTAAACCAGTACTATAAAGCATGATTACGAAGGCAAGCCAACCAACGTTCTTTCCCATTTTCAGGCCAACGAAATAAACTACTGGAGCGAGGATTATCGGCAAGAAAACAGATTGTAGTAAAAGCAAGCTCAAATCAACCTCTTAATCTCTTTAATTCTAGAACGTCAATGTCATTGTTTAGCCTGAAAGCCTGAACTATAATAGCAAGACCAACTGCAGCTTCAGTAGCAGCTAAGGCAATAGCAAATAGAGAAAAGGTTTGGCCAGTTATTAATGGAGTATCATAATATCGAGCAAAAGCGACAAAATTGATAATAGCGGCATTAATGATAATTTCAACCGCGAAAAGTAATCGTATAGCATTTCTTTTTGCAATAAGACCATAAACACCTACACATAGCAAAGCCAATGATACAATAAAGTAATTGATAAGAGGTTCCAAAAGATCACCGATTCTCAAATTTAGCCATAGTAAGGGCACCGACAATAGATACAGCAAGAGCTAATCCAGTAAGTTGTAATATAATCGAATATTCATTGATTAATTGTGAACCTATTTCAGTGAAATTAAAAAGTGCAGAAGGATCAGGGTATTGACTAGTTAAACTAGTTGATAGAGAGAAATAACCCATAGTAGAAAATAGTAAAACTGCAGCAATTATTCCAAGAGTTCTTTCATTTCCTCCTTTTATACTAATCCATTTTTCTCTTCGAACTAACATGATAACGAAAACAATTAAGATTGCGATTGAACCAACATAAACTAGAACTTGAAAAATTGCAATGAAAATCGAATCAAGTAAAATAAAAAGTGCGGCAGCGCCAAGAAAAGAAATTGATAGAGCGACAGCGCCATAAACAAGTTCTCGGGCTTCAAGTGCCAATATAGCAAATCCAACAGTAAGTAATGATACTGAAATGAAAACAATATCAGTCATGATGAGCTCCTCCATCGTCAGGGATTAATTTTACATTTCCTTTCCTTTCAGGAAATACTGCTAATTGAAATGGTGTGTGAACGAGTTTTCTTTTGTCGGTAGCAGATAATTCGTATTCAGGAGTCATAAACAAGCAGTCAAATGGACAAGCGTCAACACAAAATCCACAGAATACGCATCTTCCATAATCTATCTGTGGCATAATATTCTTGGTGTTTGTAGGCCAACTGCCTTCAACTTGTACCATATCAATACAATCGGCAATATTTTCACATGCAATAGCACAGAGAGAACACCCTGTACACTTGTCAGTATAAAGAATGTGTCTGCCTTTGAATCCAGCACTTCCTGTATTGGATTTTGCATCAAAAGTATATCCTGATTCAATATCCAGCTTTTGTTCAGGATATCTTAATGTCATACGCCGTTTGAATATGTTTCTAATCCCTACAGCAAATGCGCCCAATATGCCGGTAATAAGTTTAATGTTCATTAGATTACTCCTAGTGATGATTCAATTACTGCTATAAACAGATTAATAAATGATAATGCAATCAACCAAGCCCATCCAATTCTGATTAATTGATCAAGACGTAAACGAGGAAGAACTGCTCGTGGGAGAATAATCATTGTAATTACGAAAAACAATTTTGTCAGTAACCAGACAATTGGTGGAAGGAAAGCAGGTCCATTCCAACCGCCTAAGAATAATAGTGTAAACAACAAAGCAAGTACATAGAATTTGATATAAACACCAAGTTGTAGTAAACCAAAGTGCATTCCAGTGTATTCTGTTAGCCATCCAGAAACGATTTCAGTTTCTGCCTCTGGGAGGTCAAAGGGTATTCTCTCTAATTCTGAGAGAATTGTGATATAAAATATAATAGCTGCAAGGAATTGCGGGAAGATGAACCATACATCTTTTTGTGCTTCAACAATTTTCATTAAATCGAAAGAACCAGTCAAGACTACAACACCAAGTATTGAAATAAGCATAGGAATTTCATAAGCAGCAAGTTGATGCAGTGCTCTTAACCCTCCAATAAATGCAAATTTATTACTACTAGCCCAAGCAGCAATAAGAACTACCAAGGGACTGAAGCCAATTATGGCAAATGGTATTAGTAGACTAAAATCGGAACGTGCAATATAAGAAGTTGGAGACAAAGGAATAACTGCTAACAGTGATGCTCCGAGTCCCAAACTTATAATCGGAGCTGCCCAAAAAAATGTTTTATCGGCTTTTTCTGGAACTACTAGTTCTTTACCAAGTAATTTGAACAAATCAGCAATAGGTTGTAGAAATCCTTCAAATCGTCCAGCATAAAGCGGACCTACACGAAGTTGTGCTTTAGCCATAAGCTTACGTTCGTAAAGTATTGTAAGTGTTGCAACTAAAGCAGCAAAAGTAAATCCAGGAAAAGCAGCTACTTTGAAGAAAGTAGAAGAAGGTCCTACTCCATATCTATCAGCTAGTTTGATAGCTTTTAATGGATCTATTGTTGCAGTTAGAATTTCGTTGGCAAATGTTACATCAATTCCTAAAATTGGAATAAGTAAGAACAATACTGGAAATATAATTAGAGGAGATATTAGAAGGAACCAAAATAATATAGTAAGAATACGTTTAACAAACTCTTCAAATGTTTCCAATTATTTCACCTATCTGCTTCCACAGGCCAGTAATCAAGACTCCAATAGATAGCAGGCATATCTGCTAATCTTGAACCGACCAATAAATGAGTCATGCCAATTATATTGCGAAATGAAGGAACACTAATCTTTACTCTGTATGGATTTTTTTCTCCATCACTAACGATATGATAAAACATTGTTCCTCGTGCAGCTTCTGTACGGACAAATGCTTCACCAGGTTCGCCGCGCATAACTCCGCCAATAACTTGTTTGATTGGACCAGGTTCCATAAGATCAAGCACTTGTTTCATAATGTTCATACTTTGTTGCATTTCTTCTAGTCGGACAATACATCTTGCATATGAATCTCCTTCTTTACGTGTTGGTATTTCAAAATCAACATTATCATAAAGGCAATAGGGTTCGTCCTTTCGAGTATCAGAATCTATTCCACAAGCACGGAGATTAGAACCAGTTATTCCTAATCCAATTGCATCTTTCTTAGTCATAATTCCAATACCTTCAGTTCTTGCAGTCATAAGTGGATTATTAAAAAATATTTTTTTGTATTCTTCAATGCGTTTTTCAAAATAGTCAAATGTCTTCAATGCTCGTTCTGTAAAATTAGTTGGCATGTCATTTCTTACTCCACCAGGAACTACATATGAAAAAGTTACACGAGTTCCACCAATTGATTCAGCTAAGTCAATAAATAGTTCTCTGTCACCCATAGGCCACATAAACATTGTAGAGTGGCCAAGAAATATACCATAAATACCAAGCCAATACAGATGAGAGATAATTCGGTTTAATTCGGCCATAATCATTCGTATATATTTAGCGCGATCGGGGGCTTCGACGTCAATGATTTTTTCTGCAGCTAAAACATATGGAAGTGTTACTCCAGTAGCGTCAATTATAACTGGACGTTCAAGATGTGGAATATTTTGAATGTAATCACGATATTCGGCCATTTTTTCAGCGCCTCGATGAACATAACCAGGATCAGGTTTAGCTCCTACAATATAATCGCCGTCAACGGTAACAAGTATACGAAAGTGTCCAGAACCAGGATGTTGTGGTCCTACATGGAGAACTAATTGATCTCCGCCTTTATCTTCTATATTCATAGCTGCGTTTTGCATATCATCCTCTTCCTGGTAGAACATAGTCCTTTCTTAATGGAGGAATGTCATCCCAGTCTTCTGGAAGAAGTAATCTTTCCATTCTAGGATGTCCAATAAATGTTATTCCAAAATTTTCATACGTTTCTTGTTCATGAAATTCTGCACTAGGAAATATGTCAATTAAAGTTTCGATTTCAGGATTGTCTTTGGAGATTTCAGTCATAATAGAAAACATGATACTACGTAATTTTTTCTTTGATACGCAAATAATATGATATTCTATACGGAAGACATTATTATCCGGATAATCAGTTCCACCTTGAGAAATAACTTGTTCAAAACCCAATTCTTTAACAGAAGATGCAAGAGATTTTAGATTGTCTTGACTAGTAGAAATTTTAATTCTATTATGTTTTACGTATTCAGTTTTTATTTTAGTCTTGAATTTATCAGTTAAACTTTTGACAAGCTGATTTTCAGTATCTAGATTAGAAGGCATTGAGTTTGTATATTACACCTTGGATTTCCTTATCTTGTTTTGCAGTTCGATAATTCCTTGAATAAGAGTTTCTGGTCTAGGAGGACATCCTGGAATGTAAACATCCACAGGTACAATTTTGTCAACTCCTTGGAGGACGTTATACGAGTCCATGTATAAACCACCAGAAATTGCACATGCTCCCATTGCAATTACCCATTTAGGTTCTGGCATTTGTTCATAAACCCATTTCATCCTAGGTGCCATTTTCCGAGTTACTGTGCCTTGAACAACTAAGACATCGCATTGTCTTAGAGATCCAAAAGCTTCTAACATTCCAAATCGTTCAACGTCGTGTCGTGGACCAGATGCTGCTCCAAATTCAATACTGCAACAAGCGGTTTCTAAATGAACAGGCCATAAAGAGTATAACCTGCCCCAATTAACAAGAAATCTAAGTGGTTCGCGAACATTTTTTTCTATAGTATTATCAAGAATATCACTAGCTCTGCCAACAAGAAGATTTAAAGTAGGATCGTTTACCAATTTTCTCGTCTTCCTGCTAAGTGTAATGCATAAACCATTGGACAAAGTATGACTGCAAGGAAAGGTAATAAACTAACTAAACTTTGAATTCCGATACTTGTAAATGAAAGTCCCCAAGCAAACAAGAACATTACAGTAACATCAAAAATAACAAACATAATCAAATAGGAATAATATTGCATAATCAAGTGAATACGAGATTCTCCGGTAGGAGGTTGACCTGCTTCAAATGTCTGCAATTTAATAGGATTACGTCGTTTAGGAGCAAATAAAGAAGGAATAATTAGAGTGGGTAGTGAAAATACAACTCCTGCAAGAGTCATTACCAAAATCATTCCAAACTCAGGTGAAACCATATCAGAATACACGGGATAAATCAGTTTAAATTTATTTAAAGTTTGAGTCGAACCAGAATTATTGGAAAGCATATGTTAAGTTTGCTGTAAAGTTTGAAAAAGGGTTTAATGTTTAAGAATTTTTAATCGGAAATTATCCGGATTAACTTGCTCTCCAAGTATGTTCACATTTGGAACATCGGAAGAACTGAGTAGATGCTTCTTCCAAGCTACTTGTTTGTTTTTCCCAGAAATATGCTGAATCATGAGCGCATTTAGGACAACTAGCTTTAGTAGTAGGCATAGATTGAAGTTTTTGGGCTTTATGATCCACAACTTTGATGTTTTTGGTATCATCAATTTTGGTTTCTTTGACTGTAACACGCCTGGATTTTTCCTGGTAGCCACAGGCAGAACAAACTATAATGGATTTTTGACGAGATTTGGAACTAGATTCATCAATAATTTTCTTAGGTCTCATTTTTGCATTACATTCAGGACAAAATTTCATTTACATAAAACACCAAAATATTGAGTATTATTTAATAAATAGTTATATAAAATTTTCTGTTAGAAGTGGATATAGAGATAATTTTGAGAGTTCTTCTATACGCTTAATACCTCCATTTGAAGCAGCGGATAGGTTACGTCTATATTTCAACTCAATAATAGAAGTTCGATGAAATGTGGCAAGTATTTTACTTGTAAGGCGTCTTCCTTCTGCATCATAGTCGAATAATACGATAAGTTTTTTGTACGATTTAGTTTTACGTTCAATCTTTGATATATTATTATTGCAGTATTCAATTGTTTTTCCAATAAAACCAAGTGAAGATAATGCTTGTGTGTCTTTTTTACCTTCTACAAGAATAATAGATCCATTTTCATATTCAAGATTTAGTAGTTGTATGAAATTAATAAGGAATTTATTGAATTCAATATCCTTTTGAAGAATATTCATCAGTATAATATTTGTAAGATTTGTATATTAACTAATTAGATTAAGAACGTATTGATTTAATGAATTCAATAATTGGAATAAAAAGTACCGGGACTAGAGTTCCAATTGCTATTCCAACAAACATATGATTTAATGTTGGATCGACAAATGCACCAAATCCGTTAGAAACAACATGTGAGAGTCCAGCTCCCATAAGTCCGCCAACTAATCCTTTAGAATTCTTTCTGAGAAAATCTCTAAGTTTTCTAGCAGTTTTATAATCATGAGTCAAACGATGAAGTCTATATTCAATAGTGACACCGAAATATGTGCCAATTATCAATAAGAAATTATCGAAGAAACCGAAAATAAATCCATCTAGAAATACCATAATTGGTATAATAATTTCCAGCTATATAATTGCTGTTAATTAACACTGTTAATTAACAATCATTATTTACGGAATTTTTCAATTATAGGAATTAGAAATAGAGGTATAATTGTTCCTATAAGTATTCCAACAAACATTTCATTCATGTTAGGATCGATAAGTGCGCCCATACCATCTGAAATTGCGTTAGCTAAACCTGCGCCAACAACTCCACCAAGAACGCCACTTGCTTTATCATCAATGTATTTTTCAATATTGATTCCTGTGTAAGCTCCAAGTATTAGAATAAAATTATCGAAGAAACCGAAAATAAATCCTTGAGGAAGAAAATCAATAAATGAGCTTAGGATAGAAAGTTCAGATGTCATATCAAATACCTAATCCCAATAATTCTTTAGCAATAATCATACGTTGAATGTCATTAGTACCTTCGTATATCTCAGCAATAAATGAATCTCTGAAACCTCTTTCAAGTTCGGAACCTTCAGTAATACCAGCCAAACCTTGTATTTCTATGGCAGCGGTTATTGCACGAGATGCAACTTCAGAAACGTATGCTTTAGAG
>CEOQ01071921.1_pt1 | contig 30955 bp, 28 predicted proteins | sample 361351 | NCBI WGS metagenome assembly CEOQ01 (sample SAMEA2619907, study PRJEB7988) | marine metagenome | biome: marine biome (ENVO:00000447); feature: deep chlorophyll maximum layer (ENVO:xxxxxxxx); material: "saline water (ENVO:00002010), including plankton (ENVO:xxxxxxxx)" | depth 60 m | reverse complement strand
GATAGAATCAGACATTATTCTTACAGATATAGAATTAGCTGTTAAATTCATTTAATCAACCATTAATCTCCTTAGCCAATATACTTACAATCCTATCGTTAGTGAATTCATCTTTAACTGCAACCCTGAACATCCTTTCACCAAGTCTAGGTGATGTTGTAGCCACATTACGAATATATAAACCTCTTCTACGAGATTTTTCCATTAATTCTGTAGTCGTTAGTCCTGTATCTGGAATTTTGCAAAGTAGGAAATTAGCAAAACCATTTATCACATCTAAGTTTGCTATTTCCATCAAATCAGTTGAAAGTTTAGATCTTAATTGGTGTGTTTGCTTATACCGAGATTCATAATACTCTGGGTCTTGTAAAGCTTTCACACCTGCAACTTGTGCTTGCAAACCAACATTCCAAGGTGGAGTGAGACGACGCAAAGATTCTATAGCTTCTAAAGACCCACACAAATACCCTACCCTTAATCCACTTAACGCATAAACTTTGGACATTGATTTGCATACAAATACATTCTGGGTATTTACCGCAAACCGCTCCATAGAATGTTCCGAACCAACATATTCAATATAAGTTTCATCAATCCAAACCCGAGTCGTTGTTGGAACCTTTTCCAAAACTTTTTCCAATACATCTCGCTCAATATAAGTACCAGCAGGGTTATTTGGGTTTACTAAAATAATTAAATCATATTCGTTTTTAAAATATGGTTCTAAAGAATTTGGATCAAATGCATACCCATATTGAGCGTCCAATAAAAACCTATCTACTTTGCAATTCACAACGTTTTCTAGAACATGGGCATATTCACCATAAGTAGGATCAAGAATAAGAACTTTGGAATTTTGATCTAACCAATTCGGTAAAGCAAGGTATATCAAATCAGAAGAACCAGCCCCAGGTAAAACGGATTCTACATCAATTTTTCTAACAGACGCGATAGTTCTTATTAGCCCATCACTCTCTGTAGGTGGAGATGTTCTAACTAACCAAGGTAAATACTCTTGTAAAGCATCCATAACTTTAGGTGATGGTGGAAACCAAGCATCCAAAACATCTGCATTGATAATTTCTTTACTTTTTTGTAAAGAACTAAAATCCGTACCGATTGCATTAAAAAATGCACCACCATGAAAGCTAGGAGCAGATTTTGTTATAGACACACCCAGTTCCCAATTGACTCTATTGAAAATATTTTTTAAAACGGCCTCATATTTTCTAAGGTTATCGCGAGCATCATTTATAGTAACGGTCATCAATTCAAAAGTTAAGGCCCCGGAATTCACTTGTATTCCGGTATTCTTTAAACCAATTTTTAAATATAAGTCTATTAATTCAACCCTACCGATAACAACTACTCTAGTACCGCCCTTAGATTCAATCCATCTAAAACTAGCATACATCAATAAAGCTGCTATCTTGCTTCCTCTAGAATTCTTGTCTACGGTTAGTATCCTAATTTCAAAAGTGCCACCATCGATATCAAAAGGCAAAGAATCACGTGAAAGATATTTATCAATCGAATAAGTATTTTCATCAGGTGGAGTTATACTTATAAAACCAACAATTTTATCATCAACCTCAGCAACTATATAAACGTTAAATTCATCTAAAGCGTCAGTTAAACTTAATCGATCATTTTCTGAATGCTGAGATAATTCCGTAGCATAAACCGAATGCCTAATACTATAAATGGTTTTGCGATCAGCCTGATTACCTAGCCGAATATTAATTTTGTTATCTTTTTTATTTCCTAAAATCACGTTGGTATTAATATTTTTAATTCAATACATGTAAATCTTTATATAAAATTTTTATAAAATATAACCTATTATTATCCACAACTCCATATTTATAGAATAATTTTAGTTCCAGACCTATTAAAAACTTGGCTGATAAGTATAATTATCACAACCAAAATCAATTGCTAAAATTTCATGAAATGGTTAGAGTTTGAATCATTAAGTGGGAACAAATTTTATGAATAAATTTCCTAATTACATCAAACCCGAGTTATTTGAAACTAGGTATAAACACATTAAAAACTACCTAAAAGAAAATAATATTGGAGCGTTATTGGCTTATTCTACCCCTCCTGAACACAAATGGGGGCTCACAGGACACGTTTCATATTTGTCAGGATGGGCGAATCATGACAGGATATCTGATGTTTTTGTTGTGGTTCCTGCTGAAGGAGAAGTCTGCATGTTATTTGCGGGCCTACCTTATATGCGACAACAAATACAAGAAGTATCACATATCAAAGACCTAAGAATGGTACAAGCAGTTGACCCTAATGCTGTAGCAGTTGATACAAAAAGTAAAACAAATATTAGTGTAATAAAATCGTTCGCGGAAGAAACCCTTTCAATATTAAAAGAGAATAAGATATCGAATAAAAAAATTGCAGTTGTTGGCACCAATAACATGTCTATATCTATATACCAACACTTAAAAGAAAATTTTAAGGAAAATTTTGTAATACCTAATATAGATATAGTTGCTGAGCTACGTTCAGTAAAATCACCAGAAGAAATAAAAATGATAAAACATGCGGCTCATTTAGGCGATATAGGATTCGAAACTTTACGATCTCAAGCTAGACCTGGAATACACGGCATTGAACTTGTAGCAGAAATGGAAAAATCTGCAAGAGAATTGGGAGCAGACCACGCTAAATATTGGATGTCATCAGGCCCACCAACCACTTGGGAAGTATGTAACTTAGACATTAAACCACATCTACGTATATTAGAATCTGGAGATTTTATTAATGTGTGCTCCTATATAGTCTATAAAGGATACTGGAGCCATGGTATGAGGATTGGGGTTTTGAATGGAGATATTCCTAAATACCATAGGGACATATTTAATATAGCAAAAAATGCCCAAGATGCGGGCTTGGACATTATCAAACCTGGTATCCAAGTAGGAAAGATAGCAAAAAGAATCCGAGAAAATGCCTCTCAGCATAATTGGTCATTAATGGGAGGTAGGGTAGGACATGGGTGCGGACTAGATTATAGCGAAAAACCGATCCCAGCTGAGAGTAATAAAGACCTTCTGCAAGAAAATAACACAATAATAGTACACTCAGCCTTTTCTCTACCAAATTCGGGGAAAATGTTCGTCCCGCTAGGAGATCAATTCCGAGTAACTAACAACGGGATTGAGTTTTTAATGGGATTCCCTAGGGAAATAGTCCAGTTAGGAAAATAGCTTAGGTATTTGAATTCCCTCTAATAGAAGGTTGGGCATTAGCAACTTGCCACATATACCATGAACCTATGCTTCTATATGGAATCCATTTATCGGTGACATTTTTTAATTCTTGATGCGTTGGTGAAACTCCATTGAAGTAAGTTAACTTAACACCTCTCATTAAGCCCGCATCTTTGGGTGAAAATATATCCATACGCTTAAGTGCAAAAAGCAAAAACATTTGCGCGGTCCAGTCACCTATACCTTTAATAGTCACAAGATCGCTTATGACTTCTTCATCCGTTTTGTTAATCATATCTTGCAAAAATTCAGGATATTCTTTGATTCTCAATGCTAATCCTTTTGTATAATCACATTTTGCTTTAGACAATCCACAATTTCTTAACTCTTCATAAGGTGATGTAATGAACAAATCAGGTTTGAATTTTTCAGCTTTACCTAATTCATATAGTTTTCTTTTTATATTTTTTACTACTTGAACAGATAATTGCTGAGAAATTATTGAATTAACTAAGCTATCAAATAAATTATTCTCTGGAATTAACGAATTCAATAAACTAGGTTTTCCATATAATTCGATTAAATCCTGCATGATTTTGTCGTTATATATTAAATGTTTTTTAATTTTTCCCCAACACAGCATAACCTAGATGTATTTTCCTCCTAATGAATAGTACCCTTCAGTATAAATTAAATTTTGCAAATTACTATGAGACATTTTAATATGAAACGATTTAATAAAATCAAATCATTAACGGAGATTAAATTCAACTAATGAATCCTAATAAAAATATCCCAGAAGAAAAAATATTCTTTTTCGATAATCATTCTATCGAATTCGTTCAAGATTTAAAAAGAGCGGTTGAAACACCAAATAAATATAAAAAACCCGTCATAGCTAAAGATAAACCTTGGGAGAGATTACCTTACATAGCTAATTCTGTTTGGACAATAATAAAAGATTCACAAACTGGAGAATTCCATTGCTGGTATGAAGATTGGGACGTAAATCCAATAGGTTTAGTTGATAGCAAAGCAGATATCCATGACCCATCAGTTGCTAGAAGCAGACTTTGTTATGCTAAATCCAAAGATGGCGTCAAATGGGTCAAACCCGCATTAAACTTGTTTTTACATAAAGGGGAAAAAACAAACATCGTTTTAGGACCTTCTTTTGAAAATGACACTGATTTTGGAAGTATTCATTGCCCAAGCGTATTAGAAGACCCATTAGAAAAAAATCCATCTAAGAAATTCAAAATGATTTTTCAACACATACTCCCTAATGACAGAGATGAATTTCTAATCCATGACAACGCAGGTCGGTTTGAAAACTTAGGTAGCCCTATGAGATTAGCTTTCTCTCCAGATGGCATTAACTGGGAAATCGACCCTCAGATTTTAAACTTTGGTGGACTAGGACCAAAACTGGGTGATGTTGTAGTTATTTCTTTCGACCCAAAGTTCGGCAGATACGTACTCAATACTCGCCATCCTGACGCATGGAAAATAGATTATGGGAACTTTTATCCCGACAACAAAAACTGGAGTATTCCTTATTTCCCAAACAATATCGCTCAAAACAACAAGCGAAGGGTATTCAGAACTTACAGTTACGATTTATTTAACTGGACAGAATTAACAGAGATACTAGCTGCAGACTCAACAAACGACAATCTAGACGATTCATTTTATTCAATGAGCTCTTGGATGATTTCATCAACAAGAGTAGAAACATCTTTACATCCATCCCGTGAACTTGATCTTTACGTAGGATTAGCTAATGTTTTTCATCAAGTCGACAATACTCTGGATGTGCAACTGGTATTCAGTCGAGATGGGCATAAATGGCACCGAACGAATAAACGCCAACCGTTTCTAGATAATGGCCCTTCAGAAAGTTGGGATCAATACCAAGTAGCAGTTCCTAGCACCCCTATAAAAAACGGCGATAAAATCATGATTTTTTATGGAGGTTCTAACACCCATCACGATTGGTGGATAACTGGACCAAGAGAGAATTTAGATACCCCGGAAGCAAAGGATACTTCATTAGTTTCTCATGGGATAGGAATAGCAGAGATTGACTACGATAGATACATTTGTCTTAAAGCAAACAATCTACGAGAGGGTATTTTAGTCACTAAACTATTACAAACAGCAAATAAACATTTGATTTTAAACGGACAATGTAATGAAGATGGTTACATAGCTATAGAAATTCTCAACGAAACCGGCGAAGTTATAAACGGATTCGGTAAAAATGACAGCGAGTTTTTTAAAGGAAACTCTATTGAACATGAATATCTATGGACCAAATCAAACAAACGAGATATACCGGAGTGGGTTGTTTTAAGGGTAATGCTTAAAAATTCTAACCTCTACACTCTAAAGTGGGTGTGAGTACTTTATCTTATTAAGATGGATAAAAAACGTGCATCAGGAAAAAGCAGGAGAAACATTTGGAATTATTTGTATTTTTAATCTTGAGTCTAGCGGCTTATTTGAGCGGTTCACTTGTATGGGCGAAAATAATCACAAAATTTTATAAAAAAGATATAACTGAATTTGGAACAGGCAACCCTGGAGCTGCCAATTTTTCAAGAGAGTTTGGTGCAAAAGGTGCTATAGCAGTATTTGCTGGAGATTTATTTACTTCTTTTTCAGTTTTTACGATTTGTATATTTGCCACAACTAAATTTTCTAATTACGGCATAATTCATCAAATCATCTTTGCATGTTTGATATTATCAGGAACATTTTTCCCAATATTTTTTAGGTTCAAAGGTGGCACCGGACTAGCCAAATTCCTAGGTATATCTTGCGCAATCAATCCACTCAGTTTCATATTTATGTTTCCGTTCATACTAATTATCTTTTTCAAAACCCGTAACTTTGCACTATTAGGAACATTACTTGTGATTTTAATAACTTTATCTTCAAGCATTGCAAATTATAAATACAGTTTGTTCCCTTTAGAATATTCCTATCCCGACATGGATGGTTTATATACATTAATAGTATGCGGATTACTGGTATTTACGAAAGGGATGCATCAATATAACGGTCATTTGTTCTACGATTAAACCAACGATATATATCGAAAAGTTATTTAATACAGTGATAAACAAATCCAGGTGGCAGATTACTCCATACAATCTTCGATCTTTCAACTTTTTTGAATTTACTGCTTATAGCTTTTTTAAACCGCATACCTGGAGGAAACATCAGTCCCTGTAACAGGGCTATGGTTAAAAACACCCCTCCAAGTTCTAAAGAATCATATATTTCATTAAGTAAATCTATCTGAATATCTTCAGCAAGTGCACCCCAAGGCAATCCAGAAATTATGCAATCAGATTTATCTTGATTATGCTGCCTTAGATACTTTTTTATTTCTTTTGCCGATGCATGATAAACCGTGGCTTCAGGATTATTAGATTTAGTTTCTTTCACAAATTCATCATTTATTTCTAATGAGAAAAACTCACTTTTTTTAGGAATATTCTTCATTATTTCTTTAGTAAACACTCCAGTCCCTGGACCTAATTCGACAACGAATTTTTTTTCACTCAAATTTGCCATATCAACAATCAATTTTGATAATTTTTCAGAGGTAGGAGCAATAGCTCCCGTTTCTATGGGACTTTTAAATAGTTGGCTTAAAAAAATCATATATATTAAATATCTGTTTTGATATAAGAAAGTTTAACATAAGCTCTACAAAAAATATAAAGTGTAAACATGGAAAATATACCAATAGTAGTTATTTTAATTTTTGCGATATTTGTACTTTTTATCGTTCTCAGTCAATTCAAAGAAAAAGAAAAATAAACTACCATTTTTAAATTTCAATTGAATGTAAGAACGTTAGCAGGATTCATTTTGGTAATGATGTCAACTTGGTCTTGAGTTAATCCTGCTGATAGCAATCTTGGAATCACATTATCTACCAAATGCGCATACCCATATCCACCATATTTTTGCAATAAATGTTTGCACGCAATATCTTGGCCTATAACAATCTGGTCCACAAAACCATCATCTACAAGCCTCTTAATATATCCAATCCTCATAGCATCAGAAGGGAAATCCATTGAGCCATAAGAAAAATATGAGTTTTCCCATCCAAATTGGTCATATGACAAGTAACATCCTAAACGAGCTAATTCAATGACTAATTCAATATCAGAGTAAGTCCTACCAATATGACCCATTACTACACGACTAATATCAGCTCCAGCATCGCCTAGAATATCTATAATCTCAAATGGTGCTTGTACATCTCGCCCCGGATGAATCACTATAGATGCTCCTGTTTTACTTTGTGCAATTGCGCTAGCTCTTAAAATCTTTTTTTCATTTTTATTGAGAGGCCAAGAACAACCAATTTCTCCAATAAAACCGCTTTTTATCTCGGTATTTTGAGCACCATCTATAATATCTGAAACTATTTCGTCTGCGATATCATTCTCAGTCTTTTGCGCAACAGAAGCAGGGTGAGATGCTGCTATATAATAGCCGGACCCCATAACGATATTTGCACCCGACATTCTTGAAATCAAAGCAAGGGATTCTGGACTCCTTTGTATACCTACACTCGTAGTATCTACTATACTTTGTCCTCCAGCAGCCACGAACTTTTTCACTTCATCTATAGCTGTTTCTTCATCTTTCAAGCTTAAGTTTGTAAAGCTTCTGAAGGGATCATAACGCACCCATCCAAGATTTTGCATTGTAACGGGCTGATAAGATTTTGATATTCCTATTAAGTCATCTGGCTTCTGAAATACTACAGTAAAATCTATAATTAAGTGCTCATGCATAGATGTCACACCTAATTCATCTGGACTTATAAGACCTAAAACAGTCTGCACTTTCCCACTAAGAGTTTTACTCATTACAAATCACCTTTTTATCAGCTATGTAATACAAATAAATGACTGCTTCACCCTTAATTCACTTGTGCTCAAGCTGGTGAACGAACCGACTCTCTTCTAAACATCTTCTTTATTAAACCTTTTTCCCATACCACCAAAACTTGCGTAGCTACCCCTATTGAGCTATAAGTACCAACAATTACTCCAATCAATAAAACCCACAAAAATTCTCTAATTGTTTGGCCACCAAATAATATCAACGCTAATAGCGTAAACAGCAGGGTAAAACTTGTATTTAAAGACCTTCCAAGAGTTTCGAAAATACTAAAAGAAACATTATTGTCGAACTGTCGATTTGGATACAAAATAATATTTTCTCTCAATCTATCAAAAACAACAATCGTATCGTTGACACTATAACCGATTATGGTTAGTACAGCTATCAAAAACATGCTATTTACTTCAATTTCCCAAAGATAACCTAAAATAGCAAATACACCAATTACTATTACTACATCATGGATTAGCGCAACAATTGCAGCACACCCATACCGAATAGGACTCGGAACATTCCTAAATGCCCACCATAAATACAAAAATATACCTATAGCAGCAGCAACAACAGCCCATATTGCAGCCCTAACTATCTCGTCTGCAACTAAAGGAGAAACTGTATCAAATGAGAGCAATTGAACTCCTGAAGGTGAAAGCGTTTGTTCTAAAGATTTGAGTAATCGAGCTTTATTTTCTTCATCCACAGTAACAGTTCGCAAAAAATAAACATTTTCTCCCATGCCCTGCACTACTGCATTAATGTATCCTTCCTGTTCAAGTATGGTTCTCAAATCCTCTTGGGTAACATCTTCACTAAACTGAAGCTGCATACTTGAGCCACCTGTAAAATCAATTCCGGTTCTTAATCCACCAGATATAATTAGAAAAATCACCCCTGGTATTATCATACTCAGTGAAATAATGAGAAACCAAATACGTTTTCGTAAAACTCCCAAATTTATCCCCTTTACAATCTAGTTATCATTTTAAGATGATGGTTTTCCCGTTGGTAAAAACAAAAAAGAAAATTTATTTAAAGAACTTACTGCGATTATACGTAGTAAGGTACGACTCACGGTAATAGCTGTAAACAAACTGACTACCACACCTAATGCCAAGGTTGCTGCAAAACTCTGAACCATCGTCGCTCCAAGAGTATCCGCAAACCAGAATAATATTCCGCATGTAATCAAAGTGGAAACATTTCCATCCCTAATCGCTGGCCATGCCCTACTAAACCCAATATTTATAGACGATAACAGAGTTCTACCTGCGTTAAGCTCTTCTTTCATCCGCTCAAATATAAGTATATTTGCATCTACAGCCATTCCTATTGAAAGAATAGTGGCCGCAACCCCAGACAATTCAAGTGTTACTCCTATCAACTTAAATAAAGCTAACAACAAAGTTGCGTATATTAATAACGCTAAACTAGCTATTAGCCCAGGTAGTCGATAATATAGCAGCATAAATAATAAAACTAACGCTAATCCGGTTAAACCTGCTATCAGGCTTTTGGCAAGTGAATCAGCTCCAAGTATCGCATCAACATCACGCTCTTGTATTAATTCGATAGGGAAAGGCAGCCGGCCTGACTCTATAAGTAACGATAAATCTCTAACTCTGGTCATAGTAAAATCAGGCCCTTCAATAAAACCAACTCCAGCTGTAATCGGTGATTGCACCCTAGAAGATATTAACTCTTTGTCGTCTAATTCGATAACTAATAAATCACCGGTACTATACATATCTGTTGTAACTTCACCGAATGTTTTAGCACCTTCAGAATTAAACTCTATATTTACAATTGGCAAACCAGTTGTTTGATGAGTACTTGGGTAAGCCCTTGACATATCTTTACCAGTCAATCCAACGGGATCATCTACTCTACCAACGATTTCTACAAAATTCAAAGAATCATATTTATCTTCCGTAAATAGTGAACTTGCTAACTCAACATCAACACCTGCCGCGTTTAAATTCAAAGCAAATCTATTTGTTGAACCAATCCTTTTGACATACGGCTCACCACCCATAGATAACTTGGTTCCATTAGGTAAAATCGCGACCGGAGAGTATGATAACGTTACTGGAGTAGAAGTAGCTTTTGAATCAGTATTCAACACAGTAACTTCTATGTAGTTTGGATATATATCTCCACTACCTGGTACTATCTCGCCATCAATTTCTTGTTCTGTTCCAATAACCGGAGATAAACTAAGACGCATTCTTTCAATCATCTCATCAAATTGCAAAGAGCCAGTTTCTGTGAATTCAATTATCAAAGCAGGTATTGCCTGTGAATCATCTATATTTTCAGATATTTGGGTTTCAGTCGATGTTGAATTTTCACTAGTTTCTTCAGTACTATCAGTTTCATTAGCTTCTAGCGTATCTTCTGTCGAGGTAGTTCCACCAATAGTTTTAACTTCTATCGCTAACACCTGGTCTGAAATATTTAAAGATGCAGGAACATTCAATGTTCTCTTTTTATACTCAAGCTGGGCCGTCTCGCCTATAAGTGACTTGGCCCTATCTAAATCTTCCACACCAGGTAATTGAACCAAGAGTCTATTCTCTCCTAATTGCTGAATAGCAGGCCTACCTAAACCACTACGATTAATGCGTTCTTCAATACTACGTATCAAAGCATTCATTTCATCTTTAGTTGGAGTGAACGGCTCTCCTGTTTGAGGATCTACAGCTTGGAACCTTAAGTCACTTCCTCCTTGAAGATCCAATCCAAGATTTAATCCAAGAATGGAGTCACTTCCAATAGTAAGATCTCTAATAGTTATAGTTTTGTTTAACAATATTGCAGACGCTACTGCAATTAAAACCACGATAATTAATAAACTTCGTATATACCTACGCACTAACTAACCTCAATTTATATTACTCTCTAAAAATATTAAAGCTTCGTCCCTTGATTTAATATGACCCATAGCCTGAGCTTCTTTTATTTTAGCAATAAGTGTTCCGATTTTTGGACCCGGACATAGGTCAAAATTTTCCATAATTTCATCGCCATTCAATAAAACTGAATCCTTTTCTTCCTGTCTTTTCTGAACCAACATATTGCGTTTTATAATGTAATCAGTACGCTCACAATGTTCTTCCCATTCTTCTTCGGTTAAGTTAGGCCCGCGCATCGCCAAATAATCAGATAAATCTAAATACAGTGTATCAACCGCTACTTCACCTACATCTCTGAAATACCTATATATCGCTTTATCCGTTGGCAACTCTCCAGACTGAGACATTTGAGCCGGCCTCAAATGATTTTCTATCATGGTCTTCACAATGCCGATACCTTTATTACTTATTCTCAAACGATTCATTATACCATCTGCTATATTACTTCCAACCTCAGAATGAGTCAAAAACCGAATTTTCCCAGACGAATCAATAGTTCTAGTCTTAGGCTTACCAATATCATGCAATAAAGCAGTAAATTTTAAAAATGTTAATCTTGTTTGGCCGTCACTTATTTTTTCTTTAAAAAATGTTTCCATTTCAGGGAATCTTGGAACATTCTTCCTAACAAAATCTATTCCATTAGTATTTTCGAACATTTTCCCAGCCATTGAAGCAGAATTGATTAAATGTTCAAAAACATCCCAATAATGTTCTTTGGGTTGGATTACATTTCGCGTTTCTTCCAATTCTGGTATTAATTCACACAATATACCTACATCGTCCAGAATATTAAGATAATCTAGTACATTTGGTAAAGACAATATTTTAAACAATTCTTCTCGAATACGTTCTCCACTAACATCATTTATTTTGCAAACATTTGACTTAAGCAATTGTATGGTTTGTTTGTCAATTTCAAAACCTAATTCAGCATATAATCGTATGCACCTCAACAGTCTTAATGGATCGCCGAGAAAACTATGCTTGGTTGTTGTTTTTATAACTTTATTTTTTATATCTGCAACACCGCAATATGGGTCAATAAGTTTGTCAACTTCAAGAGTACTGAATTTGGAATCTAAACCAATCGCAATAGCGTTTATAGTGAAATCCCTATTAGACAAGTCATCATAAATAGACTCCTCAAATAGGCCAATATCAATATTTAGCATTGAATAACCTAACTGGGCATTAATCCTGTACATAGCATGGTCAGAATTTATTAAAAAATAAGTGCCTGATAATTCTTCTGAAACGATTTTTACTATTTCTTCAGGTTTATCTGAAACAACAATATCTATATCATTTATAGGTATACCAATAATACGATCTCTAATAAAACCACCCACTATATACGCTTCAACATTTAATGCTTCACATGTTTTCCCAATCAGTGAATTTATCTCGGTTATTTTCCCCTCATCCAAATTTTGGTTAGAAACATTCATAAATAAAAATCGACTCTAATCCTCTTCCTGTATTTCTTCTAGATTAGTTTCAGGCTCAACTTTTTGCAATTTTTGATGTTCACTTAAATGATCCATATACAATATCCCATTCAAATGGTCTATTTCATGCTCTAAAGCTTGTGCTAACAATCCATCTGCTCTTATACGTACATCTTTCCATTCTCTGTCCCATGCTTTAGCTTTAACCCAAATAGATCTTGTTATAATTCCTGTATACCCAGGGACGCTTAAACATGCTTCAGGAACTTCTCTTTCACCCTCTTTAGCTATTATTTCGGGATTTATATAAATTCTCGGGTCTTCTTCAGGAAGCTGGATAGCTATAATTCTTTTCAATATTCCTATCTGATTAGCGGCCAATCCAACACCTTGTGCGTTCTGCATGGTATCAATTAAATCATCTGCTATACGATGAATAGAGTCATCTAATTTTTTAACTTTACGAGCCTTTTTTCTTAACACTTCATGTGGAAACTCGTATATTGGTACAATAGCCAATTGCCTCTCCCAGTTTATCAAGTTGATAATAACATAAACTTTCGAACAAAATTATAGCTAGCTAAACCAATCAGTGTAAAGCTTTCAAATACATAATGCTTGACAGAACATACGTTCTGATTTAGAATTATATACGTTGGTTTACTTTCGCAGAAACCCGTCGCACAAACTAATTGATTTTATACTTATTATTAATAAAATCAATTAACATACCCCAAAGTGTGCGACGGGTTTCACAACAAGTTTAAGTTCTACCGAAGTGACTTTCAATCCGATTTAAGCTTAATTTCAACATCGTGGGTCTTCCATGCGGACACATATTTGGGTTATCACATTCCTCTAAATCTTGTATCAGAGATGTTATTTCTTTTTCTACTAAGGCTTTACCTGCCCTAATTGAAAAGTGGCATGCTATTGTTGCGGCAAATTTATCTTTAATTTCACCTATGCCTGTTTCTTCATCAATATCATTGATCAATTCTGACACGGCCTTTTCATTTGACTTATTCAACAACATTTTAGGAATGGATCTTAAAAGGTGTTTACCAGGACCAAACGGTTCAAAATCAAATCCGAAATCGATAAATTCATCCTTAAATAGTTCAATTATTCTAGATTGCTCAGTACTTAAATCTATAATTATAGGCTCAATTAGAATTTGAGAAGCTTTGACATCTTCATGGTCACCTTTTTTGACTTTTTCATATAAAACTCTTTCATGAGCTGCATGTTGATCAATCAAATATAACCCATCAGGACCTTCTGAAATAACATATGTTAGATTCATCTGGCCGATAGGTCTTAGGATTGGAAGTAATTTCCTTATACTTCCTTTATAAGCCGCTTCTTCAAAAGCAGAATCATCTCCAAACAAATTTGCACTATTAAACTCTGTACCACTTGATGATAAAACTCTATTTTTGTCAAAAGACCCAGGATATTTTGATATTGAACCAGATACAGGTAACTTTTGACCTCCTCCTCTATAAGCATTGATCACAGGTACTGGATTCCTATTCACAAGTACATTTCTAATAATTTTTTGCACTGACCCGAAAACCTCTTTTTCTTCCATAAACCTCACTTCTTTTTTTGATGGATGTACATTTACATCTACTTTATCAAAAGGCACTACAATGTTTAGTACTAGCACAGGGAAAAGTCCATCTGGCAGAAATCCTCTGTATGCTTGCTGTATTGTATAAGAAAGGCTTCTGTTATTTATCCATCTTCCATTAACAAAAACATACATATTTTTTCTAGTCTTCCGATGTATTTCACCAGACCCAATTAAACCGCTAACACTAACCCCATTTATGTTTTCAATCGGATGAGTTTCAATTTCAAGCATTGATTCCGCTACGTTAAGTCCTAGTAAAGTTAAAACCACTTCTCTAAGGTCACCTGAACCATTAGTAGCAAAAACCTGTTTACCGTTTGATATCAATCGAAATTTAATCGATGGATTAGCTAAAGCATAATTATTTAAAACTACTGAAATTCTAGATGATTCAGTTGATATACCTTTTAAAAACTTTCTTCTTGCAGGTAAATATTTAAACAGATTACCAACTTCTATTGTGGTGCCGGAACTTAAACCAACATTTTTTTTGTTTTCTATAATTCCATTTTTTATTTGGAATTTAATACCAAATTCATCTTCCTGAGTCTTGGTCATCATATCTACGTCGGATACAGCTGCAATACTTGGTAAAGCCTCACCTCTAAAACCTAAAGTTTCTATATTGTCAAATTGTTCCCAATCGATAATCTTACTAGTTGCGAACCTTTGAAAAGCAAGTCCTACTTGATCTTTTGAAACGCCTGTTCCATTATCCGAAACCCTCATCAATTTAATTCCACCATCCTCTATCTCGACAATAATCTGAGTTGAATTAGCATCTATAGAATTTTCTACCAATTCTTTAATTACAGACGCAGGATTTTCAATCACCTCACCAGCAGCTATCTTAGCTGATACATCTTCTGGCATCATTTTTATTTGATTAACTTGACTCATAAAACCCACTAATTACCCGATAGATTTAGATATGTTTTTTGCAACTGTAGGCCCTTCATATATCAATCCACTGTAAACTTGGACAGTAGTAGCGCCTGCTTTTATTACTCTTTCAGCATCACTCGCGTCGAATATACCACCACAACCATTTAACGGTATTAAATCTCCAACATGGTTTCTTACATCTTTGATCATTGTAATAGTATCTTCAATCAATATTTTCCCACTAAGTCCTCCAAATCCTGTAGCCATTTGTGAATCGTTTATAGAACGGCTGTTTGCAACAGTTAAAGCATCAACTCCAAATTCGACACTAAACTGCGCTAAATTAAGCACAAGCTGCTTTGACTTTTGATAGTCATCTCCATAAACTCCATTTACCTGAGCAGTGCCGTAAGAAGGTAATTTGACCCATAGAGGCTTTGATCTCAATTCATTTAATTCTTTGAGCAATTCACGCAAATTTTCTTTTTGATGAAAAACTTTAATCCCCTTAGTATTTGGGGAACTAAGGTTTAGTTCAATAGCATCACAAAAAGGTTCTACCATTTTCAAACATTCAGATATTTCGTGCACTGTTGTACCAGAAATGCTAACTACTAATGCAGTATTACGCAATTTAGGTCTATAGGAACAAAGTCTTTGGACCACCTTATCAACGCCGTCGTTAGGAAACCCCATAGAATTTACTAAAGCTTGGTATTGAGATAATCTTCTAAAACGTGGCTTAGCATTCCCTTCCTTAGGAAGCAATGTCACTGTTCCTACAATAATGTAACCAAAGCCAAATGACGCTATGGAATGGAATACTTTTGCATTCTTATCAAATCCTGCTGCTAACCCAACTCTATTGTCAACATTTATACCTGAAACCAACTTTTGGGCTGCTAGATTATTCGAAGATTTCACTCTGAATGGCAAAAAAACAAAAGGGAGATATTCTACAAATAGCTCATATACCTTATGTGCTTTTTCAGGATTCAAACTAAACAATAAAGGTCTGATTATGTTTTTATAAATCAATTATCCGAACCATTTTTTAATTGTAATCTCTTTTAAAGCCACTAGTCACTATGCGCTTCGTAGCTTAACTTAATTGAACTAATTTTTCGTCCCCAAAAAGGCATTTTTGGTTTATAATGAACATAATTATGGATTTAATATTCGAAAAAGGCGATAGCCTAAATCCGAAGGGTCATGCCCTAGTTTATTTTCGCAGCAACGTTGACAACAAAACAGTAGCTGCTACGTACATCGTCGTACTTCCAATATCAGTTGAAATATCAAAATATGTCCCTCCATTTTTGATGAGCCAAGTTGGGAATATGGATGAACAAAATTTATCTGCTTTTGCATTTCCTCCAATACCAGAAGAAATGGAAAATGAGGCAGAAATAACCTGTCTTGCAGATTTAAGAAAAGATGACCTTTTATTTGGCGGAGAAATCAATTTAACCAACCCAACCGAATGCATGGAGAAAATAAACGACTTGGTTGGTCAATATACAAGTTTGTATAACACAACAGTCATTGACACAAATAAAGACCAATCTGAATCAGATTCCGGAATTCCAATTAACGACGTACTCTACCAATTAATGTCACCTAACGATAAATTAACAGAACTTGGCCGGTTAGTAGGTAAGTTAAGATTTGGTATTGAAGGTCAAGATGAGCAGGCTATTAAAGATTCGGAAACCGAACTAACCATATTATCTAACTACTTACCGCCTAATCACAATATAGAAAAATTGATCTTCGCTATCAAGTCAGCAGATAAAAAATCAGAAGAACTTGCGGACCTTTACGTCAAAAGATGCTACTCGCTTGTAAACGAACAATACGATCAACTTAGCGAATTAGAGTCAAAAATAGACACCCTGAATTCGACAACCCTACAATAAAAATCAATTCACTTTAGGGATAAAAGTCGGCGGTCTGTTCAACAGAGTAATTGAAGGTGATTTCCCCAATTGAAACTCAGCAGCTTTTAATGCTTTCTCTACAGTACTAAATGGCTTGAATCCACAACGCTTAACTGCATCAAAATCTTTTACACCTGCAAAATATATATCAGATAAATATGACCTAGGGAGCGAAGTACTATTCCACATAAAAAATGGGTGAGCACCGTGGTAAGCATATGAATGTCTATATCCGTGTATGAATTCTGGTCGATGTGCAAAATCTTCTACATGATTTTCCCATATCTCATATGGATCCAAAGTCCCTGTCAACAACTTATTATAAAATTCTACATATGGAGCAAATTTACTGGTGTCAAATTTAGCTTCAAAAGGATGTACTAAAATAGCAATACCTCCATTTTTCACAACGGGCTTATTTTGAAATTGCATTACTGTACCGGCCATAGCAGCATTTGATATTAAAATAGGATTTATCATCGAAAATTTAGAATAACATTCCCGATTCGATATACCGGCAAGCAAAATGTCAGATTGTCCTTTAACCTCTACTATTAATTGTTTCTCAATTTCAGAAAGTGTAAATTTATGAACTTCAGTAGGATGTCCTGCATTAATTGCGACCACGTTTTTATCTGTTTCTTTATTGTCATATACCGTTTCAATAGCCAAAATTCTTTTGCCTGTTTTTTCCAAATGTTTTTGTATGACGGAACCTTGTTCCCAAACAAGTTTTTTGAAAGATGAATTCTTTGGGTCGTCCACCGATTGGCCGGTTGCTGATGGCCATGGTCTATGATGATGCCTTATACTTTTAAATGTTCCTAGTCCTACTGCAGTCGATTTCCAACCTCCATTAAATGGTGCCCACATCGTATTTAAATATATAAATTGATCAGCTTCGACTATTGCCTTATTTACTTCCACGTCGAATCCTCTATCTGTAAATCCCAAATGGATTAACTGACTGGGATCTTCTGCATCGTGACAGTACAACCGATTATATCCAAATTGCATCACAAGCTTGCGACCTAGAAAAGTCTCCATCTCAATCCTTGTCAATTTTCTATGCAAACCCTGAGCACAAAGCAAAACCACATTACTATCTTTAACTCCGATTTTTTTAAGCTGTTCAAATATATATTCGATTGCAACTCTGCGAATATCTGGCAAGTTCGTTTCAAAATAAGAACCTGAAGCATCATCAAATGCAATAACTACTTTCGAAGAAGAATTAACTAATTTCGATAAAGGCTGGTGGGCAATAGGGTTGTTTAAAGCATAATCTAACTTTTCTCGAATATCAGGGATTTTAGATAAAGGTAAAGGCGGATTTATTTCACGAATATTTTCGGGTAAATCTGCTTCTAAATATTGATCTCCAGCTATTATTTTATGTTTCATTAAAACTTTCCTTTATAACTGAATCAGTTATTAGCTTATTAACCTTTTTTCAACAATTCTAAGACCGGTTTTAGCAATGGCATAGAATCCATTGCACCTTCCACAGTAACAGATAAACTTCCTGAGGCGACTCCAAATTTCACAGATTTCTCAAGGTTATTTGTACTAGAATAAGAAACAGCAAACCCTGCGCCAAAAGCATCACCGGCTGCAACAGTATCTCTAACATCAACATCAAAAGCCGGAATATAACCCTTATTACGTCCTGTAGAAAAATATGCTCCATCCGCACCCATTTTGATTACAACTATTTCGACACCCTTGCTAAGCAGATTATTTGCAGCTGATTCTGCAGATTCAACGTCTACTACCTCTACGCCAGTTAAATATTGCGCCTCTGTTTGGTTAGGAACCATTATTTGAGCAAACCTATAAGCTTCATCCGGCAACTCCATAGCTGGTGCCGGGTCCCAAACTACAAGTTTCCCTTTTAATCTAGCTATTTTAGCAACTTCAATAGATACCTCCAAAGGGATTTCATGCTGTAACATTACACAATCTGAATCTTGTATTATCCGGCTGAAAGAATCTATTTCTTTATCACCACATTTAGCATTTGCCCCGTAAACAGCTATTATTCTATTTTGACGTATTTTATCTAGAAAAATTACTGCAACTCCAGTCGATGATGACTCCTCGATCGACACGTTTTCTATCCGAACTTTCTCATTACTTAGCTTGACCAATAGTTCATCTCCAAAAATATCATCACCTACTCTTCCAAGCATAGTAACTTCAGCACCTAGTCTTGAGCACCCAACCGCTTGGTTTGCTCCCTTTCCCCCAGGAACCGAATAGAAATTTTCACCACGCAATGTCTCTCCTAATTCAGACATTCTTTCACCAACTGCAATCAAATTAATATTTAATCCCCCTAGGACAACAATCTTAGGCCTAATTGCTTTTTCCAAAAAATCCTCCAGTCATAAGTTCCTCTAACATGATAGCAGGTCCATTTTCTTCCATAGATAAAGAAACTCGGTCACTCACTTCAAGTATTTCTTTAACTGAATTTTGAACTGCTATACCCATTCCCGCCCATTTCAACATATCAACATCATTATAACCATTCCCAAAAGCGATAGTTTGTTCCCTTGATACACCATAATAATTCGCTAGCCACTCCAATGCTTTATGTTTACCGGCTAAAGGGTGTAAAATTTCACAGAAATTAGGTAACGAACGTGTGATATGTAATGTAGATTCGTCACCTGACTTTAAATGGTGTTCTAGTTCAGCAATAGTTTTTTCAGCACCTACAGCGACAATACGAGTTGGGCATAAATTGGTAATTTTATATAGGTCCTTTACAAGATTCACTTTCCCAGAATTACGCTCAGAATAACCCTTAGCCCAATCAGTCAAATTTTCCACATAAATCTGTCCATCATGATAAAAAACCGGTTGCACATCCCAATACGTTAATAAATCTAGAGTGTGTTCTGCTAGTTCTTGAGTAAGGGGCATATGCCAAAAAACCCTACCCGTATACATATCTGCAATATGCGCTCCTTGGTAAGAGATTATAGGATGAATGATATTTAGTCCTTTTAGAGCCATAGACGCTGACAAAAACATACGTCCTGTGGCAATCGTAACAATTATCCCACTATCTATTAACCGATTGATAACAGAAGTATTCTTGTCAGAGACTGGGTCGTGCATACTTCTAATAGTTCCATCTATATCAAAAGCCACCAATTTATAATACATAATTGAATTTAAATCCAACCCCGCAAATGTTAAAATTTATTCATTAATATGTCTAATAAACTATGCAAATAAACCCAAGACTAATTTTATGGTTAGTAATAATATGTTTAACATTACCCATATTAATAATGGTATTAAGCAATAATTCTAATTGAAACACCTTTAACTCGTTGGTCATATAAAATAATAAGTTACATACTAAAATTAAAACTCACGATTAATTCACTAAATGAATTATTTTTATCCATACTAATTAATTATTGACAATATCAATTTCCCATATCTACTATTTGATTAATAGAAAATCTAAAATTTGTATATAAATGAACAATAATATAGTGGAAGCAATATCTGTACACGAAATCACTAAAACGTTTGACTTGAACGTAGCAGTTAATAACGTCTCTTTTTCGGTTCCCAAAGGGGAAGTAGTAGGCTTTCTTGGCCCTAACGGTTCAGGCAAAACTACCACAATGAGAATGCTCACATCATTCTACACCCCCGATAAGGGTGAAATATTTATTGAAGGGATAAACAATTTAACAAATGACGTGGAGGCACGTAGCAAAATAGGTTATCTGCCTGAAAATAATCCTCTGTACGGAGATATGATAGTAAAAGAATACCTTGAATTGATTGGTAAAATCCGTAAATTAGATAATTCTAGATTAAAGACTAATGTATCTAACGCAGTTGAAGAAACAGGTTTACAAAGAGTCTACTACAATCAAGTAAATCAATGCTCAAAAGGTTACAAACAAAGAGTAGGACTTGCAGCTGCTCTACTGCATGAACCTTCAATTTTAATAATGGATGAGCCAACAGAAGGTCTAGATCCAAACCAAAGAGTACCAATAAGAGAATTAATAAGATCGCTGAGTACAGATAGAACCGTTCTTTTAAGTACCCACGTCCTTCAAGAAGTAGAAGAAACGTGTGATCGTATATTGATTATCAGCAAAGGGAATTTAGTAGCAAATGGTACAATTTCAGACTTACAAAACACCTCTTTAGAAAAAAAAGAAGTCGAAGTTGAGATAAGTGGCACCAACATAGAAGAAGAACTCTCTAAAATTAATAACGTTAAAGGAATAACAAAAATTTCCAAGTCCGGGACAATTGAAAAGTTTAGAATAAGCTATGAAGGGAAAGATGATATAAGACCAATATTGTTTGAACTCTGTAAAAATCAAAATTGGACCTTATGGGAACTTCACCAAATTGTTACCCGTCTACAAGACATGTTTTATTCTCTAACTTCAGAACACACCAATCTTGAATAAATGACATCCAATTGGCAAAAATAAGTATCTAAAATGAATTCAATCATACATCTAGTAAAAAAAGATATTAGATCATATTTTGATCAACCCACTGGGTTTGTTTTGTTGGTAATATTTGTGATAGGTACTTGCTATTTCTTCTTCAGAAACGCTTTTACTATTGGAGAAGCATCCCTAATACCCTTATTTCAAATTATGCCATGGTTCCTTTCTATTTTAGTCTCAGCTACAACTATGCGATTACTCGCAGAAGAACAACGAGACGGAACTCTTGAAATTTTATTAACACATCCAATTGTTGGATGGCATATAGTTATTTCAAAGTTTCTTGCCGGTTTAATTTTTTCTAGTATTGGAATAATAATAACAATCGCTTTACCAATATCACTATTATCTGCAGGCGACCTAGATATTGGAGCTATAATTGCACAATACATAGGTATAGTGTTGTTAACAGGTTCGTTCGTATCTATAGGGATTTTCACTTCAAGCCTAACCAAAAACCAAATTGTTGCTTTTATAATTGGACTTTCATTAATATTGCTCTTAATGATATTTGGAATGCCGATTATTACTTTAGCAATCCCTACATTTGCAGCAAATCTCTTAAGTGAATTAAGTCCTTTGACACATTTCACCGGAATGGTTAGAGGCGTGTTGCAATTAAAAGACATAATTTATTTTGCTGCGACAATATCTACGTTTCTTACAGCCACCTATCTTTCATTAAAAAGTAAAACTTTAAGCCACAAATCAACATCATATAGAAACCTACAAATAACCGTTTTATGCCTAGTGTTAATAAGCCTGTCTATTGGATGGTTTGGAAGACATATAGGTGGAAGAATCGACTTAACTGCATCACAGTTATACACCCTAAGCAATGCTACTGAACAAATTGTGTCTGGATTAGATGACATTGTAACTATAACCATATTTCAATCAAAACAGCCACCAGTGCAAATTGCTCCTATAACGAGAGAAGTTAATCATATGCTTGACGATATATCCGTTAAATCTAACGGAAAAGTAAAAATAATAAGATCGTATCCTGATGAAAATCCAGAAGACAAAATCGATGCCGAAAATCATTTTATAGTGCCTAAGCAGTTTCAAATTGAAACTCAAGGAGAATTAAAGGTTACAAATGGATATTTGGGCTTATACATGACATATGCGAATAAAAAAGAGGCTATCGCGTACATAGATTCACTGGATGGGATTGAATATAGACTGATGGCTAATTTATATAGAATGACACAAAAATCACCAAAATCTATCAGTTTCCTAACAGGCCACCAAGAAAAACAGCGTGACGCTGAAATGCAAAGTTTTAGGGATATATTGGAAAGGCATCATAGCGTAGAAACAACAGAACAGGTGGGGTCAGGCCAATACCTAGATTTATCCCTAACAGATGTATTAGTTATAGCTGGCCCTCAAACTCAAATATCTTTGCCCGAACAAGATACAATCAACGAATTCCTATCATCAGGAGGAAAAGCTCTGATTTTAGTTGACCCTATACAAATCAACCCACAAACTCTTGAGGTGCTCGGAGAAAATCCAACACTTGAACAATACCTTAGAGAATACGGGGTCCAAATAAATTACGATATTGTTTACGATCCTACTTCAAATGCTAAAGTTCAATTCGCTTCAAGAAATGGAACTCCTGTAGCTTTACAATATCCATTTTGGGTTAGAGCCGACACTGAAAATTCTAATATATCTGGTGGCGTTGAAACAGTAGTTATACCATGGTCAAGCTCCCTAGAATTAATATCTGCATCGGCAAATATATACTCACCAGAATTCACCAATTTAATCCTAACAACTAAAAATTCAGTTAGCGGAACAATATACAGTGACCTATTCCCGCAACAAAACCCAGAGTCCTCAATAGGAGATTCTCTATCCGAGTCAAAATTAATAGCAGTGGCGATTACAGGCAAACGGTGTCCCCCACTAGAACCAAACTGTGCTAAAGAGTTACAAAAACCTTTCCGCATTATCGTAGCAACTGACTCCGATTGGCTAAGTGAATACATGGTTACTAACAATGGTTACAGAGGACATACCGAACTAGGGGCAAACTGGATAGATTGGTTAACACAAGAAAACGCACTAATTTCTATACGTGGAAAAGGCAAATCCGTTAGGCAATTAACGTTTAATTCTGATAATCACAGAAATCTTGTCCAATATATCAATATCGCTGGCTTGCCTCTAATTATAGTAGCCCTAGGAATATGGAGATATATATACCGTAAAAGTATCAATAGGAGATCATACTCCGATGAATCTTAGACAGATAATATATATAATCTCTACAATTGCAGTGATTGCTATAATAGCCACATTGTCGAGGCTTGGTTTCTCAGAAAATGAAACCATTATTACAATGGAAAATATAAGTCCTCTTAACCGTGACATAGTAGATAAAATCATAATTACAGATGGGGTAAATCAAACTACTCTTACCAAAAACAATCTTAATTGGAAAGTAGGCAATTATCCCGTTGTGTTTGATGGGTTCGAAGAAATGTGGGAAGTGATATCAAATTTCCCCAAAGCAAGACTGATATCCAACAATGAATCCAACCATTCCCTCATGGGCGTATCAGAATCAAATTCAACTGCAGTTGAATTTTATAACAATCAAACCTTAGTGGAAAAATTTCTAATTGGTGACAAAGTATACGCACCTATGCCTGATGAAGAAAATATATATACCCCTTGGACATCTTTGTCTAGGATGTGCTATATAAGAGAACCCGGTTCCAAAGAAGTATATGGAGTGTTTTGCCAATACCCTGATCGATTTAATCCAAAGCCTGAAATGTGGGCAGAACCGACTATTCTTAAAATTCCTATGGACGAAATCGAATCTATATTATATAGATACCCTCAAACAGAATTCCAATTAAAAATCTTACCCAACAATCAATGGATCATAATAGAGGAAACGGGTCCTAGCATTGCCGATGTGAACATAGCAAATAAATTGCTTTCAGAATTTTCCCAACTAGTAACAAGTGATTTCCCCAATCCTAAAAATGTAAATAATTTAGACCTATTAAATCCCACAATTGCAATAACAGTGATAGCCAAACCCAATTCAGGAAATGACTCGGTTGACTTATTTTTATTTGAAGATAGCCAGCAACAAAACGGCGGGTATTATATAAAAAACAGAATTAATGATTGGGTTTATTATATAGATTCAAACACTTCGTCTTCGATACTCAAATATCCATTTGATCTTATTGAAGTAGATTCACCCGATTCATAAACATAGATAGGCTTAAAGTGATATCTATCATCAATACCTGCGAAACTTATATCCTTAAATTCTTAACTCTAACCACCATAATTTTTGTTTGCTTAATTCAAATATCTTGTTCAGATAATAATCAACCGCAAAACCAATTAAATGAAACCGATAACAACCATACCGCCCGCATAGCTTTTGTATCTGATAAAGATTCAAATTGGGATATCTGGATTATGAATCCAGACGGCAGCGAATTGAAAAATATTACTGAAAACCCCTCTTTAGACTCTCATCCTTCATGGTCACCTGATGGAAAAAACATAGTTTTCTATTCTGACCGAGATGGTAATAAAAACATATATACAATTAGCACTGACGGCACAAACATAAAACAACTTACCTCAGGTTCGAGATCAAACCACAGTCCTTCTTGGTCTCCAAATGGAGAAAAAATAGCATTTGTATCAAATAGAAGTGGAGAAAATTGTATATGGATCATGAATGCTGATGGTTCTAACCAATACAACTTAACAAAGCACCTCAAATCTTCTAGATGGCCTACATGGTCAAACAAAAAAGAAGGAATACTTTTCACGTCAGAAAATGTCATTTACCAAATAAATCCTGAAACTTTCGAATTGACTACTATCTTTAAACTTAATAAAGACCTCGTATTTACAGGTTTGTTTTTAGGTTGGCCAGTATGGTCTTCTAATGGAAACAAAATTGCACTGACTTCAAATTTTTTGGATAAACAAAAAATGACGCCCATACTCTATACTTTAAATAGAGACGGTAAAGCATTTAAACCATTAATTAATAGTCCAGGGCTTGGCCCGGATGAACGTCCTAGTTGGTCCCCTGACGGAAACTCCATCGTGTATTCATCTTTAACTAACAATGCAAAAAAACAAATTTGGATAATTGATGTAAATACAGGAGTCAGTACTCAAGTAACTTCAAATAATTCCATGAATGGATTTCCAGCTTGGGAACCAGTGGGCAAAAGCCCCTAAAATCTGATTCGCTCATTCAAATCTCAATCTAGTTAGACATCTATCTCCAACAGTTCCAAGGAATTCCTGTTCATAATTCCGTTTATCTCTGAAAATGGAATCCCCGGTAAATTATGCTTTCTACAATAAGACGGTAAACCATTCAAAAATGATATTGTTTCAGATGGAGTCGTAACTGGCCAATCTGAAGCGAACAACAATTTATGCATCACATTCCATTCAAACGCTAAACGAAATCCATTGTAAGCTGACCAAGGACGATAAAATTGACCTGATATATCAGCATAAACATTTTTATGTTTCCTGATTACAGCAATACAATCTTCGTGCCAGGGATGGCCCATATGCGCCATCACAATTTTTAAATCAGGAAACTGGAGTGCTATCTCATCCATATAAATAGGATAAGAATACCTTAAAGGGGAATTTGCCATTGGTGCTGTCCCCTGATGAAAAATTATAGGAATATTATTCTGCTCTGCATAAGAATATAACGATTTGGCGTTTAAACCTAATGGATCAAAATTCTGATAGTTCGGTCCTAATTTTATACCACGCAAATTTAAATCTGTTTTACATCTATAGATCTCGTCCAACACGTTATCACTATCTGGATGAACTGACATAAAACCAATCAGTTTACCAGACCCCAATGATACAACCTCAGCTGTCCTATCATTTACATCATGTACAAAATCCAGATGGTCAAGAGCATCATTTTTTAATGGATGCCTAGCTATTCCAAAAACAATTGCAATATTTACAGGAGCCATATCCTGTAAATATTCTTCCACGCTATTGGTCATCTTAATTGCTCGGTCTGGCCTCATTTTTGTATCGTATTTTTCTTCTTCTTTATCGATACTTTTGTAATGACTTGGAGTATGGGTATGTACATCGATTATCATTTAATCCTCTCCCCCTAAAATCCATAATTACATTTTAGGGTATATTATCCTTCAATAACCAGAATTATCATTGACTATTACATATAACAAGGATAATCTTTTGCTTCAAATATAAGATCTAAGAGCAATAATATGTCAAATAATGACCAAGTTGGAAAAATACAAACGGTTACGGGAACTATTAACCCTTCAGATTTAGGTAAAACCAGTACCCATGAACACATTTTTATAGATTTCCTATGCATGTTCACAAAGCCAGAAGAAGCTAGTGAGCAATTTAAAGCCAATCAGCCACTTAGATTAGATAACTTGGGTTGGATTAAATATGACCCATTTCGGAACATCGATAATTTAGAATTAAATGATGAATCATTAGCCGTTAACGAAATATTGAAATATAAAGCAGTTGGAGGCGATAGTATTGTAGAAGTTACGACCATAGGTATAGGAAGAGACCCTCAAGCTTTAGCAAAAATATCTCGATTAACCAATGTAAATATAATAACCGGAGCAGGTTATTACGTTGATGCAGTACACCCAGATAACATGAACGATAAAACTATGTCTCAACTAGAAGAACAAATCACAAAAGAAGTTCAAACCGGAATAGGTGAAACCGGTATAAAGGCTGGAATTATCGGAGAAATAGGATGTTCATGGCCTTTAACTAAAAATGAATCCAAAGTATTAAAAGCAGTGGCCAAAGCACAGCAACAAACCGGTGCTGCAATTTTAATACATCCAGGAAGACACCAAGATAGTCCATTTGAGATACTTGATATTTTATCTAAATCAGGTGCAGACGTTTCACGGGTGATAATAGGCCATATCGAACGAACAATACAGGATATAACAGTAGTAGATAAGCTTGCTAAATCTGGATGTTACTTGGAATATGATTTGTTTGGATGGGAAGTTTCTTATTATCCTCTTTCTGACAAAATAGACATGGTAAATGATTCGCAAAGAATTAATTACATATCAAAATTAATCGAACTCGGATATGAAAGCAAAATAGTAATAGCCCAAGATATATTTTCTAAACATAGAACTGCAACCTATGGAGGGCATGGATATGGTCATATAATAGAAAATATATTGCCTAGAATGGCTAAATCTGGAATACCTTCTGAAGTAATCAATAAAATCATCACTGAAAATCCAGCAAATATATTAACAATTAAATAGATTCGGGAGTAATAATGTCAAAGGTCGAACAAAAACTAAAAGAACTTAATATGAAACTACCTGAATTAACTAAACCAGTAGGTGCATATTTACCATATGTTAAAACTGGCAATTTGGTTTTTCTTTCAGGCCATGGACCTGCTCTAATAACTGGAGAAAAACAATACCAAGGGAAATTAGGTGAATCATTAACTGTTGAAGAAGGTTACGATGCAGCAAGATTGGTAGGGTTAAATTTGTTAGCAACTCTAAAATCTGCAATATCAGACCTAGACCGAGTAAATAAAATAGTGAAAGTGCTGGGAATGGTCAATTCAACACCAGAATTCAACCAACAACCTAAGGTCATTAATGGATTTTCTGAATTAATGACAAATGTTTTTGGCGAAAAAGGAAAACACGCCAGATCTGCTGTAGGACTTGTTAATCTACCCTTTGATATCCCTGTAGAAATAGAAATGATTGTAGAGATAGCATAATCAAAAAGTTTTGACACATACCTGATTCATGTCAAAACCAACCCCTAAAATAGGTATATTTGGAGGAAACGAATTCCAAGAAAATTGTCTAGACATTGATACACAGTTTTGCAATTCATCTCCTATATACAAAGCCAAAGTTCTAATTCTACCGACAGCAGCGGCTAATGAAAATCCCGACCTAGCTACCCTCAATGGAATAAACCATTTCAACAAAATTGGTGTGGACGTTTCGGCGTTAAAATTGATAACCAAAAAACAGAGTAATGATGAACGTTTTTTGAGACCAATAAATGATTCCAATGTAATATATTTAACCGGAGGCAACCCCAAATACCTAAATACAATATTGCAGAATTCCAAAGCAATTACTGAAATAAAAAAAGTATTGTCCTGTGGGTCACTATTGATTGGTTCAAGTGCTGGTGCCATGGTTATGGGTGAATATATGCTGTTGGACAAAATAGTAGATGGATTAAATCTAATTCCAAATACTATTATAGTCCCCCATTTTGAAAATAATAATGACATAGACAATTTATTAAACATTTCGCGGAATCGTGATATTACTATTTTAGGGCTAGACTCACAAGCTGCATGTATAGCTGACAATAATAATTGGTTTACTTTAGGGAATAGAAAAATAACTATTATCGAAAATGATAATATCCAGGAATTCAGCCAAGACAAAATGAAACTACCCCTAGAATTTCACCCAATATTTCAAAAGGAATAACATGAATTATCTAATCTGGGCACTAATAGGTATGGTTTTTTATGGAATTACAGCAGTTTTGCTTAAAGCCGGATTAAAAAACTCAAATACTGAAATAGCATTAATCTTAACAAACGTAATATTGGTAGTAGGGGGCATTGCCATTGCTTTTTTTAAAGGATCTCTGTTCTCCAAATGGCCTGTTGGTTGGCCGTTAGTTTTCTTATCATTAGCGGGGGTAACTCTGGTGATTGGTATTGCCAGCTACTATACGGCTTTAAGCAAAGGTCCTATATCAATCGTTTTACCTATTTTTTCAATGAGCTTTGCTATAGCAAGTATACTAGGAATGGCCTTATTAGGGGAAGAAATCAACACGTATAAAGTACTAGGAATCTTTCTTGCTGGGACAGCTATATTTATGTTAACCAGATAATGTATAAAAAAGGTTTACTTAGAAGTATTATGTCACCAGTCAACCCGCAATTTGGTCCACATAATTCCAAACCTACCATCTTTCTTCATCCAATAAGTTGCTAGAATATTTCCATCTGATAAGCGTATAGCTGTAGGGAACCCGAATTCAAAGCCATAAAACTCATCAACTCCTGAAGTTAAATCACTAGGTCTTTCTTTTTGAGCCAAAGCATCGTAAAGCAACCCTTCAAAAACAATTTCCCACTTTTGACCTTTTGATTCTACCAAGTTCATTACAATTCCCTGATCACCATATCTTCTGTTATAAAGAATCAAAAATCTATCTGCAGATAATGGAACGGGAGTCATAGTCTGACCCATTATCCCTGTTTTCATCGGTTCACTCCAAGAATTCCCATTATCATTAGAAACCACATAACTATTTTCCAAATCTCTGACATCACCTAGTGTTACAGTCCAAGCAGTCGCAATTAATTCTCCTGGAGATATTTCAGCTAACTTCTGTTCAAAATATCCATTTAGTCCAGAAGGATCTTGGAACAAAGTCACGATTTCAGGCCAACTTTCACCTTGATCGTAAGAAACTGCCGCAATAACTTTATCGCCCAATTTTTCTGGAGATGTCAGAAGCGCCGCTGGGGCTAAAAGTTTACCAGAGTTCAACGGTAAAATCCCATGCGATATTTCCAAAGGACAATCAAATGGCAAGTCTATAACCTTAGGATTACTCCAATTATTACCACCATCATGGGAAGAACAAAAAACTGGTTCGTCTTTACCTTCTCCGAACCTGGAATTTATATCTCTATAATTCCTAGCACCATAGGCAAATATAGTCTTACCGTCAGCACTTAAAGATAGCTTCAAAGCATTTGTAGACTTAAGGTTCGAATCTTCGTCTAAGATAGTACCTTGCAATTCCCAATTTTTCCCGCCATCAGTTGACCTGGACCAATCAGTACCACCCAAAACATTAGGACCTCCACCAACATTGAAAGAGCATAGCAAATCACCATTTGGTAATTGAATCGCTTGAGGAAAAGCACTATCTCTATTATCTATTAAACCCGCATCTAATATTTCTATTTTGGGTTTAATACTATTACTCTCTTACAGATGTATTTACACCTAATATAATTCTTTAAAATCGTAACTATAGAAAAAAAACTATTCCTATTTTTATAATTGTAATGATTATTGAAACAGCAAACAAAGCTACTAGTGCATATACTCCTACTAAACCGTATAACCACCAAAAAAACCCAATCCCAATTAAAATAGCGAATATATAAGCACCTTTTTCGGTTAAATACCCTTGTATCCCATTCTTTTTTATATCGTCTTTTTGTCCCGATATTATTTTTGACAAATTAAAATTCAATTCTACATACTCCTGTATTTGAAGCTATACAATATTCTAATACAAAATTATAACACAGCATTACTATTGCAATTACTATTATTTATAAAACATAC
>CEOQ01298455.1_pt1 | contig 31171 bp, 26 predicted proteins | sample 361351 | NCBI WGS metagenome assembly CEOQ01 (sample SAMEA2619907, study PRJEB7988) | marine metagenome | biome: marine biome (ENVO:00000447); feature: deep chlorophyll maximum layer (ENVO:xxxxxxxx); material: "saline water (ENVO:00002010), including plankton (ENVO:xxxxxxxx)" | depth 60 m | reverse complement strand
CGCCGTCTTTTCCGGAGATTTCCCATTGCATACTTGTTGTGGTGTCAGAGTACGTCTCAACAGATAGTTCGAAAGTTGCCGAATCCCTGTTGTAAATAGTGAATTCGCTTTCTTGAATCCCTACTCCGAGTCCACCAGGATGTACAAATACATCTGTTGATTGAACCACCCTATAAGGCTCCATAGTGCCGTCATTATGACAGATTGACAACCACCCGGAATCGCCCAACAAGACCCTCCCCTCACCACTGTTATTGCCGGAAATTCTAATCGCCGAAAAATTGTCAAGAACTGTTGACCAATTTTCACCAGTATCGATTTCCGCTGCCATCTTGCTGGAAGGGCAGAAAGGTGAGCCGCTGTATCCATGGAATAGGACATCTCCAATCCCAACAAAACCGTCTGGTATTTCCCACTCATCATCACCGACTTGAATCACTGCCCCAGAACCCTCTATTGGAAATTTCCAAGGCCCCATGGAGGAGTTATTTCTCTGTAGAGATATTTCCGGCCCGAATATCCTTCCCTGACCATCTGTGTAAGTCGAATGTTGAATTGCACCCTCATGCCCCTCTAGGCAAACTTCCTGGACTCCAGAACTGACGTTGCTTCCATTGATAATTTTCCAGTATGGATCATCAACGTTCAGAAAACCATCCCCTTCATCAAACATCATCTCAGTGCAAATGATCGGTTTCTCACCACCTTCAGATATTTCCCAATAAGGGGAAGTCGGACCAAAGTGGGTGGAGTTCGACATTTCCACAATATGCTGCTCTTCAAATCCAGATACTTCGACTATCACTCTTAGATTATGGGGTAGGAAGAAAACATCGGGCGTTTTAATGGTGATTTTAACTTCCCCCTTTTGCTTCTCAGTTACTTCTGAAAATCTGCAACTAACAGTCTCATCCATGCACTCAGAGGTCACAGACCAGCTTTCCGGATTGGCACCCTCTACTCTAACTTGAATCCATCCTGAAACAGGCAATACTCCTTCTGGAACTATCTCCAGGGTAATTTCTTCCTCACTACCTGCCTCCAATTGTATTTCTCCCGGCCACGACGATGTGGAAATTCCAGAGTCGTAGTTTTCGAGTTCGTACGAAGGTATTGCGCTAGGAAGGCCTGCAAGGAGAATAAATGCAGATAATGCAACAAACCTACTTCTGACTCTCTCATCCAGTCCCGCATACTCATCAAGAACAATCGGTTGCGGAACGTTTTCTGGATTGAACCTCTGCCATGCAGCTACGAATGCTAGGAAGATCCAAGGAGTCCATTGAGCAGTAGCGAAAACTATCACCATCACTAGTAGTACAGCTAGGAATATCGATGTCTGGGTGCTGCCATCTCTAGCATCTGATGGCCCAATAACTGCTTGCATAATCCTATCTCCGGGTAGTCCGGGAATTGGAAGCAACATGGCCCATCCAACAATCGACAGTCCGATTCCCGCAATACCAATTGGATTGAGCCATTGCAGTCTGATGGCAAAATCATCCCCCATCCAAGAATTCAGTAATGCTCCCGATAACAGACTGGAGTCGAAAACGAATGGGGCTCTTTCTAGTTCGGGCGGTTCGCTAGGGGTGATGATTAGGCCAATTATAGTTAGCAATGATCCTGAGACAGTCATAACTAGTGGGACTACCAACTCTATTGATCCCAGGGCCCTTCGATTTGGGACAGGTACAAGATCTGGCCTTTTTTGCCCAATAACTCCGACAATTCCGAATGCCCACCAAGTTGGGATTGGTAGCACTATCGGACTGATGTGGCCAATTTCTACATCGAACCGACGAGCCATGGATAGTCTGGCAAAACTAGCAAAAAGTAGGGTCAGAATCACGGGCATTGTAAAGAAAATGACGGACTGACCGAATTCGCCCAAACCCAAAAAAACCCTGCCATGCCCATACGCCGATGTCCAGTGTAATCCGACGATAGTGAGGAAAGAGGACATAAAGATCCAAAGAAAAACCTGTTGTATTCTGCCCATTACTTGCTTAATTGGAGGGAGTCTGGATATCGAAAGCACCGGCGGGTTACTATCTTCCAGAGTACCTACCATCCCCATTGTTTGCAAGTGTAAATTCAACTTAATCAGCCGTTGACTAACATCTTCTCCACCTTCGGCCCCAACCTCCCAGGAAGTTGGCTGCCCCCCCTCGTTTCCTAATTGGAAGTACCTCGAGGCGATCACTTCGAAGAGCTCCCTTGAACCCCAGGTCTCAGTGTCTAACTTAATTTTCTCAGTGCTACTGAAGTTACCACCTCCAACCATCCCCGTGGGAAGTCGGATTTTACCCCTACTCTATTCGGATCACTTGTTCTTGAATCGCTTTAGACGAAAAGTCTCCTCTCTTTCCATCTCTTCAAGTCTTAGCTGGATGAATGTTTGCGCTTCTTCCATTTCGGGAATAACCTTGAATTCCAGTGCATTTACTCTCCTCTTTGTCGCCTCAATCTCTTCGAGTAGCCTCTTCAGTGTGGCTTCCATCTCTGCGGCCTTTACAACCTTCTCAACTAGTAGCGAATAAGCATCGGCCGCTTCGTCAATGTAGGGTGAGCCACCAACAATGCCCAAGCCCCTATCCTCTGCAGAAAGCTTCAGGTTTTGACCATCAACCTTTGGGACGACAACTCCCATGATGTTCCTCTTTGAGACCTCGACCTCCGGGTGCTTGGACACTGCAATTGCAGCACTTTTTACCGAAAGGCCGCCTTCTATCGAAGAAGCTAGGTTGATTGCCTTTAGCGCCTCTCTGTAAGTCCCAACCAACTCTTCTCTAGCAGCAATCATTTCGGACAAAAGAGTTCTGAACTCATGAAAGAGCCCATCCCTCTTCATCTTCAGGAGATTGTAACCACTAGAAGTCTGCTTGATCCTCCTTTTCAGATTGATCAATTCCGATCTAGTAGGCTTGATGTCTAGGGCCATAAATATTCCACCTTTCGATTTTCTACTCTTCTTCCGCTTTCTTATCCGAAGGATGGTATTTGTCAATCCACTTCTGGTCCAATCTCACGAGATACTTCGTATCAATGTTCGATAGCAGGTTCCAAGCTAGGTCAAGTGTCCCCTCCTCGATTGATCTGTCCTCATCACGACTCTGCCTCAGGAATTGGTCTTCGAAAATGTCAGAGAACTTCAGCAATTGCAGGTCCCTCTCGTTCAATGCATCTTCTCCAACAATGGCTACTAGCCCCCTTAGTTCCCTTCCTTGCGCATATGCAGCGTACAGTTGGTCCGAAACCGACTTGTGGTCTTCTCTGGTTTTACCCGGACCTATTCCGGCGTTCATAAGCCGACTCAACGAAGGAAGAACGTTTATTGGAGGGTAAATTCCTTTCTGATGCAGCTCTCTGGAAATAACAATCTGTCCCTCGGTGATGTATCCCGAGAGGTCAGGAATTGGATGTGTGATGTCATCCCCGGGCATTGTCAAAATCGGGAATTGGGTGATTGATCCTTTCTTACCCTTAACCAGTCCTGCCCTCTCGTAGAGCATCGCAAGATCAGTGTACATGTATCCTGGATAGCCCCTTCTTCCAGGAACTTCTTCCCTAGCAGCACCTATTTGTCTCAGAGATTCACAGTAGTTTGTCATATCCGTGTAAATTACCAGGACGTGGTAGTCGTGCTCAAAGGCCAGATACTCTGCCGCAGTCAGTGCAAGCCTAGGGGTAATCAGCCTCTCCACAGCAGGATCATCTGCCAGATTGACGAAAAGAACCGCATTCTCCAAAGCCCCGGTCCTTTCTAGATCGTGGACGAAGAAATTATACTCCTCAGCGGTTATTCCCATGGCACAGAATACCACGACGAAATCATCATCGCTGTCAACCAATTTTGCTTGTCTAGCTATTTGCAAAGCTATGTCATTGTGAGGCAGTCCACTGGCACTGAAAATTGGTAACTTCTGACCTCGAACCAGTGATGTGCACGCATCAATCGCGGAAATTCCGGTTTGGATGAATGATTCTGGACTCTGCCTGGAGTATGGATTGATTGCAGCACCGATGATATCGGCCATCTCGTCAGCCACTATCTCCGGGCCTCCATCTCTGGGCCTCCCAGCACCATCAAGAATTCGTCCAATCAAACCCTTACTCACTGGAAGTTTGAACACATCCCCCAGGAACTTCACTCCAGTCTGCCTGTCCACCGATGCCGTCCCTTCGAAAACCTGTACGATAACCTGTTCATCAGAGGTGTCTAGAACTTGTCCATTTTTCATCGAGCCATCACTCAGACGCAATTGAACAATCTCCCCAAATGAAACTGGCTCTGTTTTGTTTAGGAACACTAGTGGCCCCTTCACGTCAGTAATTGTCCTGTACTCTTTTCCACTCATATTATCACCTCAATTTCCCTCCATGCTAGCAGCAATTTGCTTACTCATATTTGATACAAGTTCCTCTATCTTAGTGTCGTAACCCTTCTCGAATCGCCCTCTCATTAGGTCGGTCCTGGCTGGAACGTTCACCACGTCTTCTAATTGAGCACCACTAGCGATAGCCTTCTTCGCTTCCTCTTGGAAACTCAGGATTGCCTTTGCCATGTCGTATTGGAGTTTTAGATCACTATAGGTGTCGACATCGTGGAAAGCATTCTGCTGTAGGAAGAACTCTCTGATCATTCTGGCAACTTCTAGAGTAAGTTGTTGATCTATTGGGAGGGCATCTGATCCGACAAGCTGGACAATCTCCTGCAACTCAGACTCTACTTGAAGCAGGGTGCTGATTTCGGTCCTGACCTCTGGGAAATCTGAGGAAATGTTGTCCCTGTACCACTGATCAAGTGCTTGCGGATATAGGCTGTAAGAACTTAGCCAATTAATGGCCGGGAAGTGCCTCTGCCTCGCTAGCCCTGCATCCAATCCCCAGAAAACCTTCACAATCCTGAGGGTTCCTTGGCTAACCGGTTCGGAAATGTCTCCACCCGGTGGAGAAACCGCTCCGATGACAGAAACCGAACCATCCTCTCCCGATAGAGTCTGAACTCTCCCCGCTCTTTCGTAAAATTCCGCTAGTCTGCTTGAGAGATATGCTGGATAACCTTCTTCGCCGGGCATTTCTTCTAATCTGGAAGAGATCTCCCTCATGGCCTCTGCCCATCTACTTGTGGAATCAGCCATAAGAGCCACGTTGTAACCCATGTCACGGAAGTATTCTGCGATTGTCACTCCCGTGTAAACGGATGCCTCCCTTGCAGCTACAGGCATGTTTGAGGTATTCGCAATCATCACCGTTCTATTCATCAGGGGCTTGTTTGTGTTTGGATCAATAAGATGGGGGAACTCGTCTAGTACCTCAGTCATCTCATTACCTCTTTCCCCGCATCCAATGTATACGACGATTTGAGCATCAGACCACTTTGCCAATTGCTGCTGAGTAACCGTTTTCCCCGAACCAAAGGGACCTGGAATTCCAGCAGTTCCACCCTTTGCAAGTGGGAATAAGAAATCTAGAATCCTTTGACCAGTCATCAGGGGTACATCCGGGGCATATTTCTGTACGAACGGCCTTGGATGCCTAACTGGCCATTCCTGCATCATCGAAATCTCAGTCCCATCTTCCAGCTTACAAATCGTTTGCGTTATGTCGAATGATCCTGCTTCAATACTCTTCACAACCCCTCCTGAATTTGGGGGCACCATTACTCTGTGTTCAATCGTCTCAGTTTCCTGAACAGTCCCAATTACATGGCCTGCAGAGACCTCATCGCCAGATTTTACCGTGGGTTTGAATTCCCACTGCTTCTTTAGGTCCAAACCATCAGCATCCACCCCTCGGGTAATGAAAACCCCCATCGTCTCCTCCAACTTAGGCAGAGGCCTCTGAATTCCATCATATATCTGCGTTAGAAGGCCAGGTCCCAGTTGCACAGACAGTGTCTGTCCGGTTCTTACTACGGGCTCTCCAGGTTTTATTCCCGAAGTTTCCTCATAAACTTGTATTACAGACTGGTCACCATGCAGTTCGATTACTTCTCCCATCAGACCTTCATTACCGACTCGCACGACTTCATACATTCTGGGTGCAATCCCTATGGCAGTCACAACTGGTCCGGAAATCCGGTATATTACTCCTTTTTCTTCACTCATTTTTTCACTTCCTATTTTATTGTCGAATTTCTATTTCCAAAGGTCGACACCAAGTGCCGACTTGATTGACTCTCGGAGGGTGTTGTCCTCCTCAGTCCCTATGCCCAGAACAGTGGGCGTCACGCTCTCAGAGAGCTGCAATCGCAGTCTCTCTGGGAGCTTCAATAGATCGAAGTTGTCCACAACAACCACCCCGACCTCTGCCTGACTTAGTAAGGATCTGAGAATCTTCTCCATTTCCTCATCGTCAGATGGATTGTGCAGGTTCTCAACACCTGCGAGTTGGAATCCAAGAGTGAATTCCAATGGTCCTACTACTGCTATCTCCAAATCTTCACCTCAGTAGTCCATGTGCGACTCCAATACCTCGTCCGAAAGACCTACGGCCTTCCCTCTAACTAGTAATCGGAGATTCCTAACCTCAAGCGCCTTCCTCTCGATATAGTAAATTATTGGGAAGGGGGAAACCGGGCTTAGGTATGAGAAACGCTTCAATACAGAATGCCTTTGATGCGATAGTAATTCTGCATAGGGATCAAGGCTGCCCATCCTGATTGACTCTGACATCGCTTCTTCGAACCCAGAGTCGTCGAAAGAGTCACTTCTTCTTAGAGACTCAATAAGTTCTTCGTCACTTTCAGATTGACAGGCCTGCCTCATCGTCTGCGGATCGATCTTTCCACCTGGAATCACCATCGACTGGCGTTTTTCGATAGGCACTTCCAGCCTAATCTCTCTAAACTGGTTGACTATGTTCCTGTGATCTATTTCCATCCTTAGATATCTAAGTAATCTTGGCCCTCCGTCTCTTCCCCTTACCGCTTTGAGCGCATCTGAGAAGTATTGCATGTCCAGGGCGTTTTCCATTTGTTCAAGTGTGGCGTCTGCTTCCATATCGGATAGGGTTTTGCCGAAGGGCAAACCAGACATCGCCTCCACGGCCTCTTGGAGCCCCTCCGTGCTCCTAACTATGTTCAGCCAAGGCGCATTCCGTGGATTTTCCGAGGGCAGTATCTGGTTTTCGATCACTTCATCCGAAGCACCCCCGTTGACTGCCCTTAGGACCGTCTTCGCCTTTTCATAGTCGAACCTATTCACATATATCGCCACTAAGGACTTCAAGTGACCTTGGCAGAATCTAAGGACTCCAGCCAGATCATTGTCAAGATTGTGGAATAGTGCGGCCTCTATGGCGTCAGCACCACTCATCCTAGAAGCATAAAGGTCCATTTCAGACCTATAACCCAGTTCTCCAATGCTTGCACCAATTGAATCAGTTCCCTGTTGCACAAGTTGGCGCATTCTGGTTGGATCTATCAAAGAAGCCTTGCGAGCTTTCGCCCGCGCAGCCGCATTGTATAGATTCGATCGCCCATTCAGCGCCCTTGCCATTTTTTTCCCTCATTACTCTCCGAACAGAATACTATTCACTTTACCAAGACTTTCCTTCCAAGCCGATTCCAGCCTGAAGTCAAATCGATAGTCCAAAACGGTCGATCCGTCTTCTGATTCTAGGACGAAACCCCCTAGCCCATCAATGTCATCCCCCATGGCGAAGCCACTCTTTGAAAGGGCGTTTCTATCCGTTGATACGGGCCTCATTACCATGCCTTTCTTGGAACCCTTTGCTTCTTTTAGTAGCGAATCAAGGATTTCTTTCCTTCCTTTCATTTTGGGAGAAGAGACCTCTTCTTTGACAGTCTCCCACGTGGCGTCCAACTCCTCCCTACGAGCAATGAGGGCCCTCTTTTGATTAGCCTGTCTAGCAGAGGCAACAACCTCTATGGATAGTTGAGTGCTTTCTCTCTCGGCCTTTTCTGCGGCTATCGAGGAAGCTTCAGCAGCTTTGTTGCGAGCATCCTCTTCTATTCGACCAGCCTCCTCTTCTGCAGCAGCAACAATAGACCTTGCTTCCGCCTCAGCTTGCTTGGAAATCTCATCTGCTAATGCATCCAATGTCATCTTCTCACCTTCTCATACTTTCGGTTTCTCGCACCCTGCTCAAAGCAGAAACAGTGCGAGGAATCCGAACAGTACAATAGTCTCTGGTAGAGCAGTGAAGATTAGCCCAGTCACGAACTTGCTCGAGTCCTCCGCTATCATTCCTACCGCGGCGGCTCCGATTGGTCCTTGGCTCAGGCCCGTACCCACTCCAGCTAGTCCAAGCGCAATTCCCGCGCCTAGCTTAGCAGAGTCCCAGTGGTAGCCCGTCGTCTCGGCATCTCCCTCTGCGGCCGATACCACGGATGCAATCATTGCAAACGAGAATAGGGCCATCATGCTGCTCATTCCAGTCATTGTTTTTCTGTTGTTCATTCTTCTTTCCTCCTTATTTGTCAAGCCTAGGCTTGGAATCTGATATTTAATCAACCTCCACGTAACGTGAATCAAGGCCGAATGGTCGAAACGCCTCCCCACTTGAGTCGTAATATTGCCTCATCCACTCTACGAAGTGAAGTCTTGCTGCATGGATATTCGGGCTGAAAACTCCGAGGCCCCATGCAAAGAATTGGACTGCTAGCCATCCAACAACTAGGACCATAGCCATTATCGGCTCATCAATACTAATTTCATCGAATAGCATGGAATTGCCCGTCTCAGCTATTTTAACGCCAACCACTCCCACTGCAAACAGCCTGACATAGGAAATAACTGTCGGCATCATTCCAACTGCTTCGATTGGGGCCAATCCAATGTTTATTGGAAAGGGGACTCCATGGTACTTGTACAGGGTCCACATTAACATCACAGTTGCTGAAATGGCAACTGCGGCGCCGGAGTTCCGTAACTCCTCTGAACCCGGCCCAATGAAGCCATACGCAAACATGAAACCTCCAACTAATAGGAACATCCAAACCCCCTTCTCAAAAAAGGCACACACAAAACCAAAACCGCCATGCCCATTTCCATGCAGCATAATGTCCCTGAAGCCTATCGAGAGCCCTAGGAAAACGTGAATCACTCCCAGGTAAATTGTCAGTAATATCAGATGCTCAAGATTGCCATGATCATCAACCATTACCACTCTATGGAATGGGAATGCCAACTCTATTCCAAGAGGTAGGGAAGCATGCCAAACGTGGTACTCGCCTTCTGGAATATCCGGATACAGCATTGTTAGTGCTTCTGCAGGGTTTGTACCGTAATGGGGAAAAATCTCCCAACCAGCAAATTCTGCGTAGAGGTATCCGAAAACAAGCGTTCCAAAACCAATGTACATCAGGAATTTTCCACCTAGGTTGAGCATCTCGTTTGTCCCCGATCGGCTTAGAATTAGCAGTCCAAGACTCATTGTAACCAGTCCGTAAGCCATGTCCCCCAACATCATTCCAAAGAAAATTGGATAGGTAACGAACATGAACACTGTTGGGTCGATTCTACCATAGGCAGGCCTCCCCACAGCATCGGTAAGCAATTCCATAGGCCTGCTCACGTTGCGTTCTGAGAATGCAATTGGGGGCATTTCTTGGGAATGATGGTGATCGGAGTGACCGTGACCACCTCCGCCGGCCTCCATCTTGAATGGAGTTACTTCGGTAAAGAGGCACACCTTTCTTAGTTCAGCCTGAACCTCCTCGGACCTATCCATGACCAGCCAACCATCAATCACGAAGGCATGCTCCGAAACTGCAACCCTGACCGGGGCCGTAAGGACTGAGTGATCCCTCTCCAGAACCTCAAGGCCGCAAAGAAGCATCTCCCCATTTGTTTTTGACCACTCTTCCACTCTTTTTTCTAAGTCATTCCTCTCCTCGAGAAGAGAGGACAACTCTTGCCTGACTTCCGAGAGCCTGGAAGAAGCAGAACCCTCTCCTAAAGGAATCTGAATCGATTCGAATCCAGCTTTATCCAGATCAGAAGTAATCGAATTCGATACATCATTCTTCACGAATATGGCCACCAGTGCCTTCTTGCCACCAGTCGCCTCAATAATTAGTCCAGATTCTGCAGCTTTCCTAGCGCCCTCTAAACTGTCAACCGTTCCAATGAATGAGCATATCGACTCGAATCCTTCAAGAAGGTCCAAGTCTATCCCTAGGGGAGAAACAATCGAAAGGGCCAACTCTTCTTCAGAAAGCGAAGAAATTTCATTTTCCAACTCATCTATTCTGGAACTATCTTCCAGCACCTCTTCGATTTTTTCCGGCAACTCATCCTTCAGAGATTCTCTGACTGGACTTTCAGAGACTACTCGATCTGGACCTGAAGCATTGATGATCGATGCTGCGGCCCTAGCTTTGATCAAGTCTCTGCCAACTACTTCGGAACTAGGATTGGGAGAACCTAGGGAGAAACCATCTTCCCCCCCATCGTAGTCGATAATGTGCAGGGCCTCTAATCGAGCTAGGATTTGGATAGCATCATCCAGCTTATTCTTATTTCCGGCCGCAACCAGCCTACCCATCTGCTGGGTATTAACTTGTGACATCTAAAACCTCAATTTTTCAGGATCTGAAAGCATCCAGAACCGCGTTAACCGCTTCTTCTCTCTTGCCCTCTCCACCTTCGTGTATCGAGCCTATTGTCGAGTCTCCTTCCTTGGAGACCTTGCCAGCCTCATTCTCGGCAGCGTTCCTCGCTTCCGAAATGACATTCTGAGCACTCTCTTCGGAGTTTGCTCTTCCCGATTTTATTATTTCGGAAGAAGATAATCGGGCCTTGGAAATGATTTCTGCAGCCTCGCTTTCGGCCCTAGAAATGGTCTCCTTTGCCCCGATCTCGGCTTGTCTGATTGCTCGCAGAACCTCCTCCTTTCCCATTCTATGCACCTACGGTGCAATTTCCGACCAATGTGGAGTTTATGATGATAACCTAGTGAGTCCCACGAGTATACATCCTAGATTGCCCTACTACGGGAACGTTCCAAATATGTCGATCCCCGGGATTAACCCATGGATGCGCAAGGCATGGGTGACGATGAATGGGGGGAATTGCAGAGAAACCTATTGGCAACAATTCCCGTTTACGATAGGATAAACCGATTCGCCACCTTGGGCCAGGTTTCAAGATGGAGGAGAATCGTCAGGAAAATGCTCCCAGAAGGAAGAATTCTGGAGATCGGCTGCGGGCCAGGAAGCTTTGCTGAGGAAGTCATCGGACGCGATTTGGTATGTCTGGACCCAATCCCAGAAATGATAGAGGAAGCACGGAATCGAGTTAATGAAGCCCGATCCTCCAGAGGGGAAGGTCCTGCTGAGTTCGTGGAGGCCATTGCCGAGGAACTTCCCTTCGAGGACAACTCATTCGATGCAGTCTGTACGTTATTCTCATTCAGGGATTGGTTCGATAAGAAGGCGGGCCTGTCCGAATCACTACGGGTACTAAGGCCCGGGGCACCAATAATCATTATTGATCCAGCGAAGGTAAACAGGGTTCACGGATTTCTCGGTGTCCTTTGGATGAGGATTTGGGTTGGCACTTACGCCAGAATAATTTGCGGTCAGAGAGACCATCCTTGGAAGTGGCTAACCAAGACCTACTCTGAGTTTGGAACTACCAAGGAGTATGAGTCGATGTTGCGAGATACTGGTTTCGAGGAGGTAAAATCCAGACTGATTTTTCCAGGTATGGCCACAATTTGGCACGCAAAGTCTCCTTCAGAATAACCAGAAGACCTTCCGGCACGTTACTGCCCTCCAGATCATTCCCTTAGTAATGCGGTTGAAAGCTAGGTTCAAAGCCCAATCAGGAAGTCTGAAAATCAGGCTCCCAAGAAGGAAAGACCTCTTCGAGTTTCTCATTACTGATCCCATTTGCTCCTCCCACCTTCGCTCATATTCAGACAGATCTAATCCTTCATTAATGTGCTCCGAAATTACTTGGCCAGCAATCCTGCCCCCAATCATCGCCGTGGTAATGCCTGCCCCATTTGAAGGAAGAACCATTCCCGCTGAATCCCCAACTAACATGTATCTTCCCTTCACAAAAGAATTGATGGTGCCCGACATTGGAAGGGAGCCAGCCCCATTGAAGGAAACCTCCCCCTCGTATTCGGATATGAACGCTTCAGCAAACTCATTCAGACTCCTACCCTTTGACAACTTTCTTTGAATCCCTACTCCGATATTAGACCCCTCACTTTTTGGGAAGACCCAGGCATAACCACCTGGAGCCACTGATCCGAAATGCAGCTCCAATGATTCAGCATGACTTCCCCTCTTTATGGAGAACTTAACTGGAATATTCAACGACTCTTCTTTCCAGAACTTTCTCCTTATCGGATCGTTGTGGCCTCCGGCCCCGACAATCACCCTAGCTCTGAGAATTTTCCCGTCGGACAACGTCAACTCGTCCCCATCTACCATTTCGACCCTATTCCCAACAAGGTACTCGACCCCCTTGGAGGATGCCAACTCAACCAGGGCAATGTCATGGGCGACTCTGTCTAGAACCAAGCCCCCGAATTCGAATTCAAGGCCCTTCCCGTTTGGGGGCACCAGACTCATCTTTTTCGTGACCCTGGAAATCGCTTTCTCAGGAGTTAAGAACAACCCATCAATATCTGGAACATCAGGGCATAGCCTCTTCATTTCTTCGTTAGTGGGGACCAATTCGCCACATTGCAGCGGGCTCCCAATTGGATCCCTGCCATCAACAACAAGTACTCTTGCTCCGCCTTCCGCGGCAAATCTTGCTGTGGTGCTTCCTGCGGGCCCCCCTCCAACAATAATCGCATCCCAGTATTTCTCCTCAGGCAAGGGATTAGTCCTCCATCACGTCGTTCTGGATTCAGAAAGCATTACCAATTCGGCAAGAAGTGTCTTCGCTTCAGAATCGGGGAGCGCATCAAGGTGCTTCAATGCCCTCTCCACATGGTTGGAAATCAAGATTCTGGAATACTCCATGGATCCCGCCCGTTCTAATAGTTCCACAAGTTCCTGAAGTCTGTTATCTCTAAAATTTATCAGAACGTCTTCGAGATGTGATCTATCGGAACCATGCAACATCGTAAGGGCGTATATGATTGGCAAGGTCATCTTTCCCTCATGCACATCAGTGCCCCGTGGTTTTCCGATTATTTCTTCACCAACCAGATCGAGGAGGTCATCCACCAGTTGGAAAGCCCTACCCAACTCCATGCCATAGCCCCATGCAGCTTCTACTATCTCTTCACTGGAACCTGCAATCATAGCGGCACATGAACCTCCGGAGGCAAACGGCATCGCAGTTTTACCGTCGATAATCGAGTAGTAATCTTCGGGATTAGTATTAAGATTGTGAATGTGTTCAAATTGAAGAATCTCTCCTGAGGCCACTGCTGCACAAGAGTCCCTCACCCTTCCCACTACTCTGTCATCGTACTTCGCCCCGAATTCGAAGCCTAGCGAGAAAAGGTAGTCCCCAGCGATAATCGCATGAGCAATTCCATGGGATGAATGAATTGTGGGCTTCCCTCGTCTCATCTTCGATTGGTCGTAGACATCGTCGTGAATCAGGGTCGCTGTGTGAATGAGCTCCGCAGAAAGTGCTAGATCTAGAACCTCTTCTATGTCTTCGCCCCCAGCCGCCTTGAACGCAATAAGTGCCAGCATTGGCCTGTACCTCTTCCCACCACTCAATAGGACGTCTTTGGCAATTGACATTACAGGATTATCGAAAGGCGCCTCCATCTTCTCGAGGACCATGCCTTCAATGGCTTCTTCGACCAAGTTCCTAACCGAATCTAGATCCATCTCCTCGACGTTTTCGACTCTCATGATTACTCTGCCGAGGGTCGCATATATCAACGGGTGCGCACGCGGCTTAGAATGGGCATGAGGAGTGCCCCCTCCCTTGAGGTGGATGCGATGGAAAACCAGATTGTTGTGGGATCTCTGGATACACCCGAATGCAATGTCCGCTCCCAGGTCATTCCTCACCTCGAGTCCACCGTTATCCCGAACAAGCAATTTTCAGTTACTGAAATCTCCGAACTTGCAACGGGGCTATCCAGCTTAGCAAGTGGGGATCTTGATTTAATCGCCTTACCAGCATTTGAGACCATTGGAATGGAGGGGGAATTCTCTTCCCTCGGCTTTCAGATTATTGGCGCCCTCACTCCTAAGAGGCCAAGCCTAGTGTTGGTTTCCCCCAACCGACTAATGTACCAGCCCAAATCTGGAATAATTGTATCAGACTCAGAACTCGTTCGTAGACAGTTGTTGAGGGCCAGACCGGATCTGAGGCCTTTCACTCCCGAGGAAGCGAATGAACTCTGCACAAGAAGAAAGCCACCATCAGATAAGATCGAGAGGGCCAGGTGGTTCGCTGAACTTCTCGAAGAGGGCAAGATCGACGGATTCGTCATTTCTAGAGCCGAATACGACAATTCAGGACAAACAGAAAGGCGACACACTCTGCTGGTTTCTCCAACTAAAAGGGGGGCTCCACATTTTCTTCCAAAACCATATTCTGACCTAATCGTCTTCATTTCTAGGGCAGGTCTGCCGAACTCTATTTCCGAGTCTATTACTGAACCTGAGGGAAACACAATCCTCTGGGTACAGAGTAGAATATTGGCGGATCTGAATGAGTCATTTCACGATACAACTGGAATTCATGTCAGGCACTGCCAGGTGGGGACACTTCTAAGACAAGCCGAAGAAAACAGGGACATCACGCTGGAACAGGCCTGTCATGACTCAGAGGGGCAAATTATCGAAGAGCAAGTAAGGGTTGAAGTTAGGGTTGAGACCTTATCGGCAGATGGCAGGAGGACTCTGTCCCTTGATCGACTGGTGGTCCGAGGGGAATACCAATATGCGGTCATTGGATTCCTATTAGATTGGAAAACACTGATTGAGGAATCCACCAGGGAAGTCCCAAAGGATCACCCCTCGGATAGTTCTGCACCTCCATTCCTTTCTGGATAGGGTCGCAGAAGCTAACTCAGTTGGTAAATGCCATTCGAAATCACAATTCTAGGGCAATCGATAACTATGGTTGCATCTCCGACATCTGTTCGTCACATGATGGTCAGCACAGAATTGCTAAATTCGATATATACTGGCCGACTCCAGAATTTGAGGCAGAGGGCTGAGGAATGCGGAGTCCCTAAGTCGGGTTCAGTCGAGGTACTCCGTGCCCGATTAATTCGTAACGAAATCCTTCCCGACTTGGATTTGTCATGGGAAGGGATTCAATCTATGCCCCACAAGAAAATTGGAGAGGTTCTCAAGGTGTTCGGAATCAAGTCGTCAGGATCCCATAAAGAAAGGAGGCAAAGGCTCTGGCTACATCTGAACTACGATTCCAGGAGGATGACAATCGAGAATCTGGCAGAAATGAGTAGGGATGATCTTCATGAGTTGTGTAAAAGACTTGAACTCGAATTAACCGGAAATAGGACCGTCTTAATGGGCAGAGTTGCTGGCGTTCTAACCAGCCAGATTAATGGTTGGGGCCGAATCAAGAGGAGCCTCAGAAGGAATGGCATCCAATCCGCCCCAATTAGAAAACCAGATGGGGCCCCTCAGAAACCCTCTCGCCCCCCATTAGTGGCAAAAGAATCGTTTCATGAAGTCCCAACTGAGGCACTATTGGAAGATGCCATGGACTCCTTTGTGGCTGGATTAAACAAGCAGCCGAGCAACATACAGGGGGATCTGTTGACAATTCAAGCCAGGGTGGCGGACCTTGAACGAATGGTCGGAACAATCCTCAGGAGTCATGCAGGGCATTGGGGCGTTTCGGAAAAGGAACTTCTGCTGAGGCTGGCGGAAAGAAGAGGCTGGCCAATTAGCGAACCATTTGTCAGGAGCAGGGTACTAGTCGTTGCCACCAATATCGCTGAAGTTAAGGGCGCCGAAATGGATTCTGGGCGCGATCCTCAATTCGTCCAGGAGAATTCTGAGGATGCAATTAAGAGAATCCGAAAGAAGCTCGCTTCTTCGGACACTATCCAGGACTGATGGTCAAGATGGAACTGTGAAGAAACCAAATCTCGGCTCGGAAATTTCCTTGCTCACATCCCTAAGGTGTTCAATCATATCTTCCGCCTCCTCCCTAGATGAACCCGACGAAATGCAGGCCCCCACTAGGGAGTCATACTCCACCAAATCCCCGGCCTTGGAGAGTGCCCCGATTATCGCTTCTCTAGGATCAGATTTTCCAGCTTTTGTCACAGATTCTTCTTCAAAGGAACTCATCTCGGACCCAATTGAAACTTCTATGGTTTCATTGATTCTTCCAGTTGCCGTTGAGAGTGCTTTGAGAATCCAGACCATGTATGACTCTGTATCAAAATCAGAATAATGCATTCTCGCCTTCAATAGCCCATCAATCAAATCGATGGGTACTCCTACGTTTCTATAATCCTCAAAGTTTTGCTCCATGCCCACCGTCTTGGAATACGAATCTAGCCTCCGAAGAGTTGAATTCGCAGCATCAACCATCCATGATTTGTAGGCCTCCTGATCAATTTCGACGAAGTTTTCGGCTCGGATCGATGTGAAAATCCCCCCATCTTCAGATTCGCTCCACTTTGCCCTTCCAACTATTGAGATGAGCAAGGAGTCCCCTGATTCAAATCTGGCCAGAAGCTCTTCTGCTTCTGGATGCAATTCTGGTTGAAATGGCGCAATATCGAAGTAAAATGATCCGGATGGGTCTCTAATTTGGCCCCTGTAGAATGGCCCTGAATCGCCATCTCTCCTCTCAAATCGCTCCAAACCTCCAGAAACCAAACATCTGTTAATTCTAGCTCCGATTTTTGAAATGACAAACGATGGATCATATTCTCCTACGCCCCTCTCGACCAAAGAGGACTCGGCATATTCCTGTGCAAAGATTCGAATGGCACTCTGCCTGACTCTAAGATTGCCAGTTTGGCCAATCATATCTCTAACCCCCATCTTTCCATAACATCTTCGGCATCTTGAACATGATCCGACTCAGGGATTTCTACTCGATCTGCAAACAACATAGCCCCTTGCCCATCAACACTACATCTGCCAAAAATAACCATATTTTTTGCAAGTACTCTATCCCTTAGTTGGGCTGTAAAACCATCTCCCCCAATCTTGGAGATTTCGTCTTTTACTTCTTCCATGCTCGATCCAAGGAACCTTTCTGCTGCTTCTCTACCAAGGAATAGGTTCGCATTGGAGACTCCATCATCCAAAACAAATCTAATCCTCAAATCCTCTTCTCCCCTCTGTGGGCCATGTTCCATGCAAGATCCATCCCTCAACATCCTTCTACATTCGGGACACCTTTCAATAATTCCCGATCCACTATTAATGCCCACAATCTTTCCAGAAGTCGTAATTCCTCTTCTTGAACCACCATTTGTTATGCTGGTAAGGTCCACCTCGACCCAGTGATTTTCTGGATCAATTATTCTCCAGTCTGAGTTAGCAACATTGGAAACTTGCTTGATATCATCAATTACCAAATCAGGCGATCCTTGCCAGAACTGAACCCTGCCCCCATCAATCCTGATTATATCTCCAGGATTGGGGTCAAATTCACACCACGCAGTAAGTCTGCACCTTCCACTAGGATCCATCACGTCACCGCTTCTTACGACTCTAGAACTCCCATCGCCAGCCTCGAACGTTCTCTGATTCCAACTCTCAACCTGTAGGGAAATAGAAACATCTCTCATCCCATTCCTAAGGTCGGATATTGTCACCTTTGAGGATTCAGAAAGATCCGCTAACTCAGGAAATTCTGCATCATGATACGGTTCAATCACTGTCCCGTCGTTAATATTGATTTCAGGGGTCTCCCTAAATTTCCTAACTGAAGCTCCTACTATCTTTACCAGTGCGCCAGTATCATGGTCGAAGTCTTTCCAAGACAGGAATCCGATGTTTCCGGTGGAATCTGCAATTCTACCTCTTACTACTGGAATTTCGCCACTCCCATCCCTTCTAACAATGACATCGGGTTTTGATGCAATGACCCTTCCTACGACGTTGACAAATCCTTCTATTTCGGAAGCCCTTGAGATGCTGATTGGCTCATCCCCTTGTGGGGGGGCCGACCCACTCCCTTCTTTGAGCACCGTAACCCTAGTCGTTCTGTTGATATTCAACGATCTTTTGTCATTCCACTCGTTTACTGATGCCCCCTCAAGTCGGACTATGGAGCCAGGGGAAAGATTGCCTTCCCTCCCACTCCAGTCCCTATAGTCCCAACGACTCCTCTCCGAACTGGCTCCCCATGGATTGTCCTCTATCCATCCGAATGCGATCTGACGCTCCTCGCCCCTTACCATCTGGGCACGAGGTGTGTAAGAAATCACGGACACTTCGATTGTCACGTTACGATCTTCTGCGTCCAATTCATCGAACCTATCAACCTTCCTTTCTGCACGAAAAGGGGCCGTGGAGATGGAAGAAGCATCACCCCCAGTATCTGTCTGAAATTTCCTAATTACGGATCTCAGAGCATCCTCTGGAGGGATTAGGAAATCCTCTTCGTATCTGGAAAACTCCTTGCCGATTTCATCTTCGTCTGCATCTGGGCATTCTTGTTTTACCACTGCTATTTGGCTAGTATATTTTGTCAACTCGCTCATTTAATCACCCGACTCTCAGTAGGCGGGTGCAGAGACTACTCTGTTCAAAGATTTATTTTTCATCAATGCCTTCAGGCACGACTTAGTTTGAGAAAAGTTTGTCAGTGCATGTTGGGGTAGACTGGGCACCTCATTACCTCCGGGAACAGCGGCTCGAATTGGCGGTCTTTGAACGTGCTTATGTTTCAGTAAAATACCGACGGCGTTTTCTCCAACACCTCATGCGGATAAACAATGCACGGAGAAAGGATATGTAGATTCGGCGTATTAACTGCCTCTGACAGGGCCAATTCCGGAGAGTATGAAGACCTCAGCGGCCCAGAAATCGAACGGTTTCTTGAAGAAGCTTTGACCTCGGAGTGGGAGGTAGTAAGAGTTCTGGTTTCTGATGTCCAAACTTCCATAGAGGAAGCTTTGGTCAAACTTATCGAGATCGATAGATGTTCAGTGGTGATCACAACAGGGGGCACCGGACCTTCACCAAGGGACGTGACTCCCGAAGCCACGGAGTCGATATGCGACAGGATTCTTCCCGGATTCGGGGAGCAGATGAGGGCTATTTCGATGAATTACGTCCCTACAGCGATGCTTTCCAGACAGGCTGCCGGGATTCGAGGATCTTCATTGGTCCTTAATCTTCCAGGATCCCCCAGATCAATAAGAGAAATCCTAGATTCTGTGTTTGCTGCGGTCCCCTACTGTGTGGATTTAATCGGCGGCCCTTACATAACAACTAATCCAGAAGTAGTAGAAACCTATCGCCCCCCTCACGCATTACGCGAATGATTCATCCGATGGTCTTGCTTCGGACGTCTATGGCGAAAGTAAAGTCAGGTGTGGGGAGCATCGATAGGCTGAATGACGAAATGAGAAGTATCGAGGTCAGTCTTGACTTTACCAAAAACGCTCTCGCTTCACTGCTGTATTGCCAGGGAGACACCCACGTCTTGGTTTGTGTCACAAAGGCGGACTCGCTCCCTCGCTGGTTCCCAAGAGACTCGGATAGGGGTTGGGTGCATGCAGAGTATTCTCTTCTCCCGGGCTCAACGGACTCTAGGTTCCGTAGAGAAAGGGGCGGGGCCAAGGGGAGGACCTTGGAGATTGAGAGGCTGGTAGCTCGTTCACTTCGAGGGGCAGTGGATTTGGAGAATCTCGGCCCAGTTGCACTAACGGTCGATTGCGATATACTGAACGCAGATGGGGGGACAAGGTGTGCTTCGATTACTGCTGCCAGCATTGCACTAAGACTAGCAGTCAGAAGGCTAATTTCTTCTGGCGATTGCCTGCCCAAGGAAAAGAGGCTGTCTCGAGAACAAATTAGGAAGGGGGCAAAGCCAGAAACCCTGACTAGTGAGGAGATGGCTTCACACGAGCTCTCAGTGATGCCAAATGACGTAGCCGCCTTGAGCGTAGGGATGGTCGGGGGTGAGGTCTGGACTGACCTCGACTACATCTTGGACAGCAATGCAGATGTCGATATGAATGTGGTAATGACTAGTTCAGGAGACTTCGTGGAAATCCAAGGCACTGGGGAAGAGGCCACATATACCAGGGAGGAATTGAACTCACTCGTCGATGCAGCAGTAGAAGGCATTTCGAAAATTCACGCAATTCAGTCGGAAATCCTCTCCGATGCGGTTTGATGGTGGGACTGGCCGGACTTGAACCAGCGGCCTCCGCATCTTCAGTGCGGCGCTCTCCCAGCTGAGCTACAGTCCCGTAGCACTCTCGCCAATACAGTCGTGTCTTCAAGCCTTCCTAGTGTAAGGGGGAGGGGGCAAATCAGTTCCGGCAGTAACTAAATAGCCTCGACTTACTAACAGTGACCATGAGCAATAGCCCGGAAAATACAGTCCTTCGCCCAGATTATGACGCTTCCATTGTAGGCCTTTATGCTTCACTTATTGCAGGAGGGATGATGCTTGCGTATGCAATATACTACGTCACCATTGTGAACGTCAACGACGACTATTCATACCTGACCCTGGGATTACTTACCGGTCTAACGGCGCTTTCAGTAATCGGCCTTCATGAGTGGTTTCGGTTTCAACATGGGCAAGATCGAGGAGAAAATCCTATTGAGGAGTATGGCGGGGCTATCGCAGTCCTCATGGGCGCCCTTTCAGCAGTCTGGTTGCCCCGCTTCGCAGTGTTCTACGCCGGTCAGGAGAGGAATTGGATCGAGGTCCAAGAAGGCGAAGTATGGATGCCAGTCTGGCTGGCCACACTTCAAACTTTGAGCATTATCCTTGTGATGGAGATTAGTACTAGGTCGATTCGAAGGCATTCTCTAGGAACCCTGCCTAGGACAACAGTCATCCTAGCCCCACTCTGTCTAGCTTTCAGTGCGATTGGAATATGGCTCGATTATTCTAGAGGGGAATTGGAGATTTTCCTAACTTCTTCATTCGTTATGCTTTCTGGATCGGCAATATTGTACTCACTAAGGTTGGATCGCTCACTACTGTACCTACTATCTTCGGGAATGGCCGTCGCTTTACCTATTCTCATCGTACTGACGGGGGAGGGCGAGATTGAGCACGCCTCACTGCTAGTTCCAGCGGTAGTAATGGTGGGAATAACCGCAACAGACAGGAGCCTGTCCAAGAAAATGATTGAGAATGGCTCCGGGGTAGTCGTCTCCGCTATTCTGTTCTGTCAAGTTATTGCTACCAATGACGGGGCCGACTTCATTTTCGCAGGCATTGCGGTTACAAAGTACCCGTTCGGACTGACATTCTGGCTTTGGTTCGCGCTTCTAGTTGGTTGGTTCGCCCCTACGTACATGCAGCGAACACCCGCAATGCCCGTGGGACTGGCCCTCGCTTTGGCGTTGTTAGTCGATGAGGCCGCTTTGATTGGCTGGACTGTGGGGATCGCAGCCTTTGTCTACTTGGAGACGAGACCCCAAGCAAGAGACTGGGTGGTCCGCCTAACCTTCGTCGCCATGGTCGCCTCTTGGTGGCTCTCAGCAGCAATAGGATCGGCCAACGAGAGAGTCCTAGCCTCATTTGGGGGGTACTCACTCTCTTCTGTAGAGGGATCTGCATACTTCCTTTTCCCTGTTCTGCTGATTTTGGGAACCTGGGCGCAGAAGCGAGGTCGGCTTGGCGTGCTGGATGGCCCACCATTGCTTCTTCTTCTAGCATCCATAAACATCCCAATGCTAGAGGAGTCCAGTGACGCTCTTTCGGTAATAATCATCGCATCTTCTATTTATCAAATCCATCTATTCAAACTCAACTCTGATGAAGAAGGTCTCGGAAAGAATCTCGCTTTGACCACGTTGATCATCTCCCCAATCGTGATTTCCTCATTCGTCCAGGCATTCGATAACCCCGACAATCTTACGGAAATTTCTCGATTGGCCCCCTTCGCAGCGGCAGTGTCCCTCTATGTAGTATTCAATTCCCATCGGGAAGAAAATCAGAGTATGATGCTTCGTCCGGAACTTGCTGCCATTATGCTACTGACTCTGTTCTTCCTAATTGTAAACATAGGAGCAGATTCCGAATTCGGCCAGTATGAATTGAACTCCAGTCAGAGAGTAATGCTCACACTCTTCTGTCTGACTCTGGCTTCTCTGTTGCTATCTTTAGAGGGGGGTGCGTTATTCCCCACAACTCCTCTAGAGAAGCTCATCGGTATGGCGTACCTGGTGCCCTCCTCAGCCATTTCCGCGAGCATCATTCTCTTCGAGGACGCTTTCTTGCCATCCCTCCTTCTAAGGGATGCAATTGTTGCTTCAGTGCCAATAATCGTCAGCCTCAGGACGAAGGAGATTCTGGATCTATCGGATGAGGCTAGAAATTTCGGGGCCGCAACTCTAATCCTTCTGTTGATTGTAGGTATGACTGACGTTTCAGGTGGCCTGTTGGCCTTTCCGCTTTTCATCTTAGCATGCCAGAGGGCATCAAAGCACGTTTCGACACCTGTTTTGGCATCCCTCCCGTTGTTCGCCGTCGCGTACGCCTCCTTCTTCGAAGGCAAGGGCGAGACCATTTGGCACCTTCTAGATAGCCTCCCATACCTGAGAGAGTCAACCGATATCCTGTCCATGGGGACTCCTAGATGGGCATCTCTTCTGCTACTCGCAATCCCTGCATCAGTAGCATTCTACATGCCTGCTGAAAACTCCCGTGAAGGCGGCTCCAGATATGGGTCCGAGCAGTTATTCGGCCCAGCTGCTGCAACATTGCTAGCTATCGCTTTCCTCTTACCAGACCCGAAGACTGCACCAATAATTATGGTCGCAGCTTTGTCAGTGGGCGCCTGGAAGAAAGGTGTTGCAAACTGGTTTTGGATCAATCCTCTAGCAACAGTCTGGGCCACATCCCAGTTGATCGACTACATCAATCTCGGAGGAAACTTGGGGGTTGTGGATGAAGATTTCAGTTTCTTAATAGGTGGCCTAGTAGCATTCGCCCAGTATATTCTTTTGGCCAACGGCAAGCTACTGGAGAATGTTCAGGAAATGGAGAACACCGAACACCTGGAATATCTAGGCGTAGTTTCCAGGGCATATGGGTATGTCTTCATCCTATTAACGGGCGGAATTAGCGGGTTTTTGCCGTTTGTATCCGCACTGCTAGCCGGTTGGGATGGAATTAGGAACGGCCTCCCCATAGTATTGCACATTTCCGTGTTTCTACAGTGGGCAACATTGTCACTGTGGATAGATGGAATTTACGAGGAGGAAGCTTCCCTACTTTGGCCTATTGTGGTCGGATTGTGGATGATTTACATTTCGTGGTCGCAGAGAGACCCATATGAAGGGAAAGTTAGGGAAAGATGGGACTTCGAAGAGAGGGTCGGGACCCCTTTCGACGTGGAGAGGGATTTCGGATTATTCGGATCAGCCTTCTTCCTCGTTCCAATGCTCCCCTTCTTGGAGTTCCTCAATCTACAGGCTTACTTCGGCTTCTCCATAGTATTATTGTCCCTGCATCACGTAGTCCCAGGATTCCAGCGGGATCAGGGTTGGAGGAGGATGCTTAGTCTGGTCGGGATGCCATCGGGTTTGATTATCACTGGTTCGGAATACGAGGGTTTGGGAATGGTCGTCATGCTATTCCTAGCTTCATTGACCCTCATCGGCCAAGCTGTACTGTATGCTTCCCGAGGTGGGCTTGAGATTGGAAGTACAATTGAGGGTGCGACCCCGTTCATGTCGGATGTGGGGGCCCCCTCTGTAGCAGAGGGAGTGCCTAAGGGAGAACCCGAGAAAGCAACTTTCCCGTCGGAGGAACTTGAGATTCTCAGGAAGGCGACTTTGGCTGAAGAACCAGAGGTGCCAGAAGAGGACACGCCAGAACCAAGCCCTCTCTTTTTGTCCGACGACCAACAATTTGGGATCAGACTCGACCCCCCATTGATTGAGAACTTGCATCGTGCCATAGAGGCAAACCAGTCTGTAGACTTCAGCAAGTGGTCACCAGTTCTGGGAATCAGCTCCAACGGAGCCATAGTTCTGAACTGGGAGAGGTTGAATCCTGAAGAAGAATAGCGAGTCCTATTCTTCTTCATCGACCCTGCGGACGTTGATTGCATTGGGGCCCTTGGGACTCTCCCCGACCTCGAACTCTACCGAGTCACCGTCCCGAATCCTTCCTTCTACCTCGGTAGTGTGGACGAAAAGGTCCTCTCCGTCCTCTCTTCCAATGAATCCGTATCCTTTCACGTGGTTGAACCACTTCACTGTTCCTTGCTCCATGCACCCTCGCCTCCTCAGTCGGTTATTGAACTAAACTAGTATTCAGGTCTGATTTTGCTAGAACAGATCGTCTTCGTCTTCCGCTTCATCGAAGGAAATCCTCCCACTGGCTTTCCCCGATTTGCCTTTTGCCACCACAACCTTTGCCTCCTTGGCTGGTGCTTCTTCTCCTCCATCAGATAGTTGCGCTTTCCTGGCCTCTGCAACTTCCTCTTCTTTCTTCTTCAACTCATCAGGGTCCATTCCCTGTTGCGCTGCCAGCTTCGCTCTCCTTTCGTCACGGGCACGAATTTCTAGTAGCCTCTGCCTCGCCTTGTCGTAGTGCTGAAGCATGTACATAGCGTCATGCTCGAGGAGTGGCGAATCAGAAATAATCGTGATATCCATCCAATCTCCCTCTTCCGCGAGGTACTCAGCGAATGGTTCGAATTTCAAATCCGATTTCTTGATCTGAGTGTAATGCAGGGCATTCCCCATCCTATGCTCAACACCGGCGAAGTGACAGTAGAAAGTCGAGCCACCGTAGGTCTCCCTTGCTTGGTCAAATAACTCAGCATAGTCCTCGCTTGTCCTTAATCTTCCGTGGCCTCTAGCATGTATGTGACCCATGTTTAAGACGGGCACTGTGCCCTCAACATGGTTGCACACCTCCAAGACTTCTTCCACGGTCCCCCACAGCTCTTGTCTGCCAGAAGTTTCTATTCCCACCAGTGACGGTTCCGCCTCATGGACCCAAGGGAACGCCGCATAGTCTTCTTCCTCTTCTTCAACTCCCCAAACTTCCCTAACCCTTTCAACGACCCCTGACATGACATTAGCCACTTGCTCGTTGGCTTCTTCGCCCGGAGAATACTCGCCATATGGGCCCACGTGGAATGTAAGATGCCTAGCGTTGATGATCTTGCCAGCCTGGAGGCTGGTCTCCATTTTGGAGAGCGTCCTGTTCCTCTCCCTCTTGCTCCCGAGCAACTCTGCATAATACGGCCCATGCATGTTCATCTCGAAGTCTGACTTCCAAGACAGTATTCCAGCTTGCCAGTACTGGTCGAAGTGTTGAGGCTGTATAGTGCGGACAGTTTGGACCTCCATGGCATCCAGCCCTAGGACCGTGATGTCATCCATGCCCTCTACGATGGTACGTCCTTTACAGGAGAGGGGTACTCCTGCAGGCCCTAGTTTGAGTGGCATCGTATTGGCCTCGCGGGTCCGGCCGAAAGGGTGCCCCTTCAAAAGGAGTTTCAGTTAGAGTTCCGGTTAAAATCAGAATTAGGGGGGATTGACATTGCAGCATCCTCTATTCCGCCTTCTCCGGAACCTGATGCGGATAGGCCGCATAGGAAACCTGCAATCCACCTCTCCGGACTAATCTCCTCTCCTATTTCGATCCTACTTTCTCCGAATGAGTGAGCTATATTTACAGCCCTTTCAAGGGGGTCGAAGGAACATACCAAGGGAACCAAACCTTTGTCCCTGACATCGACAATTAGAGATGATGACTCTACACACTCAAGCTTAGCAACAGCCTCAACAGCCTCCCTACTGAGGTAGAGAAAATGTACTTGCCTGATCCTATCAATTATCGACCCCCATGCCTCTTCCATCCTACTGCTATCTTCAGGAACCACAACTAACATGGCCGTCTTGCAACCCTCCAATTCTCCAAAAGTCATCGATGCACCCCATGCCCACTTCATGCGATCCCCCTCTAATGTGGACGAGGAGTTCAAAATTAGCCAATTTGCAGAATCAAGAGAATCCCTCCAATCAATTTCTCCCTGATTGAAATCTTCCTTGCTTTGATCGATAAGGAACTCTGTTTCTGCACCCAACAACATAGATTCCTGAAGAGCCAGTGAGGCCAAGTCTCTCCTGTCCTTCCGACCTAGGCAAACCATTCTGAATGTCCCGAGTACCATTTGTCCGATAACTCCACTGTGAAGATGCTTGCTTATTCTAACTTCCACCTGAGAAGGGCAATTGCTCCGCCAATTCCCCCTAGTTGTTGGCCCGCATCATGATCAGTCGAGGCTTGGATCACTTTCCCTCTAGCCGCCTCAATCGCCTCCACAATTGGAATCCATTCAGAAACCCCTCCTTCCCCTCGCAAGAGCCCAGCCTCTATCACTAGAGTGTCCACTGCTCCTTGTTCTGAAGCTGCAGATATCATCCCCATTCCATATGTCACCGCCCCATCGGTGGAGATTCTTTTCAACCCCTCTTCTATCGCCCTGACTTCTTCCACAATTGCATGATCGCCCAGCAATGAGTCGGCCAAACCTTCTGCTAGAACCTCATTCGCAGCTGCCCGACCACCGATTGAAGTGGGCGCATTAACAATTCTGTTCTGAGCCCCCAAATCTCTGAGCAGGATCTCGAAACCCTCCCTTGCCATCCCCGGACCACAGATAATTAGGGGCATGTCATCCGGGAAGACCATCCTAGTCTCTCTAGCTACCTTGTCGAAGAACTCCTTTCTTACAGAAGAAGAATCTCCAGTCCTTTTTCCGCCTCCACGCATATTGAACTGGGAGACATCTCGGATGCCATATGCCGCAATCTCGAAAATCAGAACCTCATCATTCTCGACTACCAAAAGGCCAGATCGTGCCTTTTTCCCCGATGAAATAGCCCCTCTGATTAGTGATAAGTCGACACCGGACAAACCCCCCTCTCGGGTTAACTCGATCTCATCCCCCGGGGAGATGACGTGCGTGTGATGGCTTCCTATGTCGATCCTTGCTTCCTTGATTATTCCGTGCACTCTCAGATTGTCGGTAAATGGTTGGAAAGCTGTTTCAGTCGCTTCTAGGGCAATCCACATCGGCTTCCTCTCGGCACTCTTCGCTCTGCCATCTTCCTTTGTTCCAGTCGTCGAGTCCCTTCTATGAGAGAGCATTCCTACGATGCAATCCTTTCCGCAAACCTGTGATAGGACCCAAAGATCGTCCTCGCTCTCTATCCTGAGTCTCAAACCCTCGTCCAGCCTCTTAACGCGACGCATCGCTTGGTCCTCCGGCACTCTCGGTGAAGGTGCGCTCTTGAAACCTTCATCGCTGAATACCTCTGGCGAGAGGCATGAAGGGACCGAAATTCTGGGGGATAGCAGGAAACCCAATCGCCCATTCTTTGACACCAAAACTCTTCTCAATTGTCGGCTCCAAGCTAGGCATCGAACAAGCCGAACAAGTCTATATCGAGGCAAACAGTATCGAAGAGTTCGAGTTTCAGACTTCCGATTTGGAGGGTGAATTGTGGCTATCTTGCACAGCCCCACTTAAGCACTCGCCACAAGAAAGGCTCGACGTCAAGGGACCCGATGGTGTCAATGCGATCAACCAACTTAGGAGGTCAGGAAACCAGTGGTCAGGAACCAGTACTGATGGATATGGCTTTGTTTCGGCATGCCGACATATAGGGGTTGATCCAGCAGGGAAGGTACTGGGAATTAGGGGGGGCGGATCAGCAGCCCGGGCTATTGCAGCGGCTTGGTCCGCGGAAGGCGGCCTAATTATCCCCGTGCAGGGTCGCAGGGAGTTGGTAAGTGGCCCATGGGAGGGGAGTATAGTGAATAGCAGCGTTGCAGACTTAGCAGTAGACCTTGATGCTGAACCCGCAGGGGGCCCCTCTATCGAGATGAATTCCAAGATTCAAGTCTCAATATCATATGGGTTCGAGGCGTCTTCCGACGACTTCGCGGTAGTTATGGTCGCCGCACAGCACCTCGAGGCTTGGAAACGCCTCTTTGCCCCATTGTGGAGGGAAGGGTTGCCCAGCCTCGAAGAAGTCCTGTCATCACTATGATTCGACCTACAGAGGGATGTTTCCGTGTTTTTTAGGAGGGACAATTTCTCTCTTCGAGAGTAGAGGTCTGAGGGCACCAACCAATGCCCTCCTTGTCTGCGATGGCTCTATCACGTCGTCCAGCCAACCGTGCCTTGCTGCCACGTATGGGTCTCCGAACTTGCCCCTGTAATCCCTTACCAGCTGCTCGTAGGTACCTTCCGAGTCATCGGAACCAGCCAACTCGGCCCTGTGAATGATCCTAACCGCCCCTTCTGCCCCCATCACTGCCAACTCACCTGTCGGCCAAGACACGTTGTAGTCCGAACCTAGGTGCTTGCAACTCATGGCCAGGTATGCTCCCCCGTAGGCCTTCCTAGTTACTACAGCAAGCTTCGGGACCGTCGCCTCGGCGTACGCGTATAGCAGCTTGGCACCATGCCTGATTATCCCGCCCCATTCTTGTACAGTTCCGGGGAGGAATCCCGGGACATCTACGAAAGTGACTACTGGGATGTTGAAGCAGTCACAGGTTCTGATGAATCTAGCTGCTTTCGCAGATGCATCAATGTCAAGACAACCTGCTAGGACCGAGGGTTGGTTCCCCACCACCCCTATTGAGATGCCGTCAAGTCTTGCGAACCCTATTACTACGTTCTCTGCGTACGAAGGAAAGAACTCAAGAAATCGCTTCGCATCGATTACCTGGTCAATCACCCCTCTGATGTCATATGGCCTGTCCGAGTCCTCCGGGACCAATTTCTCGAGTCCCTTGCACTTCCGATTCCACCTCTCTCCAGAATGTAGTATAGGGGCCTCCGCCATTGTATGATCTGGGAGGTACGAAAGTATCTCCGCAGCGCGATCAAAAGCCTCCGTTTCGCTCTTCGATACGAGACATGCAACCCCGCTCCTACTCGCATGCTGCTCCGCTCCACCCAATTGATCTTCATCCAACTCTCCTTCGATTATCTCAGGGATTGTGTAAGGGCTCCTCATGAACATCTTGCCTCTTTCTTCTCCGAGGATCACGAAGTCAGAAAGGCCAGCAGCTAGAGCACTTGTGCCCGATACAGTTCCCAGCACTATCGAAATAATTGGAACTCTGCCCGAGCAAGATACGATAGCGTCCAGGAGGTCCCCCGCAGGCCCGAGTGATGCCACGCTTTCGTGGGCCCTCTGCCCATCCCCGTCCCAAACCCCCACTATTGGAAGCCGAGACTTTTCGGCAAATTCAACGACTTTGGTAATTTTCTTTGCATGCATCTCGCCCATTGTTCCGGAGAATACGGAGTAGTCTTGGGAGAAGCACACAACCCTTCTTCCATCAATCTGCCCGTGCCCCGCAATTACTCCATCACCCAGAGGGCTGTGGAGGTGCATCCCAAAATCGCCTGATCGATGCTTCACGAAGGCGTCCACCTCTACGAAACTCCCCTCGTCCAATAGATTCTCAATCCGCTCCCTCGCCGTCTGCGATCCAGATTCTCTAATTGACTTGACAATCTTTCTGTCCCCTGGCGATCTCGACTCTTGTCTAATCGCATCAAGTTCGTCACTGGGGGAGGGGCCTACCACGTGTCGACGAAGTGCAAGTCGGTCCTTCAGTAAACCGGAAGGTCACGTTCTTGAATATGGGGGGTTTTCACCAACTAGATCGGCTCCCCAGCCGTCAATTACTGCTTCCCTACCTCCTACGGATAGCAAGTGATGCAGCTTAACCAAGGCGGAACCCGGAGGGCACAGTGATCCATGCCCAATCACCCCAATCTCTTGCTGCTCCCTTCCTTTGGAGTAGACATTCATGTTTATCGGGCCATGCACAGTTTGGGCAACAACAACCACCACTCCACCCTCTGAGATATGGTCCTCTAGCATCACTCGAAGCCTTCTGTTCTCCAGGCTGTCATCTTCTGGATCCGAGATTGGAAGATGCCCAAGCCCCGTCCCATGGAATAGGAGTGAATCGAATCCAGCGTCAATCGCCCCTTGAACCAAATCTGGGTGAAGATGCGGGTCTGAGATGAATTGCGCAATCCGTAACGATTCATCAAACGTCTTTGGAGAAATCGACTCTACCCTGGCATCATAAGCTTCAGGCGAGTACTCTATCCTCGCCTCGCCTCTTTCTATAACTACGTGACCAAGCGCATCTTGGTTTATTGCCTTGAAAGCATCTCTTCTCGATGAATGGTACTTCCTGCATGCACACCCGGGGAGTACTGCGCATTTGCCATCGGAAGAACTGGCGTGAAGGATGACGACTGACGAGTCCCTGTAGCCGGTTGGTGTAGGTCCATGGGCAGCCCATTGGACCGAAGCGATTAGGTTGTCCGCCGCATCAGACGATCCTCTGTCAGGAGATCTCTGCGAGCCAGTGAGAACAATCCTTCCAGGGGGCCTTCCACCTTGTCCAGACCACCCGTAAGACATGGCAGCAGCAGAAAGATGCAGAGTATCGGTACCATGGGTGATTACACATCCAACTGCACCCTCTGCAAATGCCTCCTCGGTAGCCTTTAGCATCCGGTTCCAGTGCCTTGGGCGTAGATCGTCAGACCACATGTTCCCCAGTTTCACTGCACGAATTCGAGCTATCTTTCTTAGTTCAGGCACTGCGTCCAGTAGTTCGTGTGGATCAAAACGAGCCGTCACTGCTCCTGTTGCATAGTCAACCTTGCTGGCAATGGTCCCTCCCGTGTGAATTAGATGGACCAATGGCAAACTTTCGTCCTGGGGGGTTTCAGGGACTTGGCTTTCCTCTATTATTGGCAATTCATCCAGTAACTCAATGGAGTCTACATATGATTCTGGAAAAGAAACGTTGTAACCATTCTGCAACTTCATGGTGACAAGATTCTCCCCAGACGGTGGGAGTGCTACTCCAATGTGTTCCACCATGCCTGACCACGTCTTCACTAGAAGCCTAACGGGGGTTCCGGACTTCGGCCACTGTTGCATTGCATGTGGCAGCACGTCCCGGCCCATCAATGGCTCGCTCTGTGGAGTTTCATTTGGTGCCGGGAGCGGGACTTGAACCCGCGACCTTCGGATGACTCA
>CEOQ01060912.1_pt1 | contig 31187 bp, 27 predicted proteins | sample 361351 | NCBI WGS metagenome assembly CEOQ01 (sample SAMEA2619907, study PRJEB7988) | marine metagenome | biome: marine biome (ENVO:00000447); feature: deep chlorophyll maximum layer (ENVO:xxxxxxxx); material: "saline water (ENVO:00002010), including plankton (ENVO:xxxxxxxx)" | depth 60 m | reverse complement strand
TATCCCACAAGTGAAGTGGGGGCCATTCAATGTAATTGTTGCATCAACAATTACATTATTGGTTTCAATTTCGATCCTCAGCTTAGGCAGCGTTCTAGGATCCTATGCAGGATTCGAGACATCCGTAACTTCGCCGACCGGATATTACATAGGCCTTTTATCAGCTGCTATAGCGCTGATTCTCCTACGACTGACGCGGTCCCCATTATGGCCAATAACTTTGGCGCTTCTATGTGGGATCGTGATCATATGGATCAGCTATTTACTTGCCGTAGATGTAGGAAATAAAGTTGCTGCAGTCATGGGTTTGCCGTTGCCAATAATTACGGCAGCCATCATGTCAGGGACTTTCGCCATTACTGCACTAAGTTTCTCAACTGTCCTGCACCGTGAACGACTCAACACTCTTGGCTTGGTAAAAACCCACGGGTTGAAACCATATTTTTTTGCGGTTGGTATGTGGCTAATAGCTCTAACTGTTTTGATGTTTTGGATCGCAGCAATAAGTTGGCTGAAGCTTGATTTCCTGCTACCTCCAGATACCGCACAACAAGTGATAGATCAAGCAGGTGGCAACCTCCTTGCAACACTGATATTAGTAGGACTTTTCGGTCCAATCGCCGAAGAAATATTTTTTCGAGGCTTTGTTCTTACAGGATTGATAAAACGATATGGTGTAATAGGATCTCTTTTGTTCTCATCCTTATTGTTTGGTGTTTTCCACTTTGATCCAGGTGCAATTATCCCTACGTTCATATTAGGACTAGCCCTCGGGTGGGTGTACCTTAAAACAGGGGCGTTATGGCCTGCGGTTTTTGCCCATGCATTACACAATTCAGTAGCGATTATGCTGGCAAAATATGCACCTGAAATTTGATTACTGCAATAAAGGGAATTGAATATATGGCGACAGACAGAATCCGGCAAGCAATCGATAAAGCTAATAAAGAAGGTCGTATCGCGTTGATACCATACGTGACAATTGATTTTCCTGAACCAGGTATAACAAAAAACATTGTCCGAGCTATTGCAGAAGCCGGAGCTGACGTCATTGAGCTAGGTATGCCATTCAGTGATCCATTAGGAGATGGGCCTACTATTCAAGCGTCCGGTCACCAGGCCCTTGAAAACGGTGTCACACCATCAACCTGTTTGGACACAGTAAAAGAAATTCGAGAAGCTGGAATTGATATCCCTATTGTGATCATGGGCTATTACAACAATATTCTGTCTATGGGTCTTGATAAATTTTGTTCAAATGCGCTTGTGGCTGGTGTTGATGGGATCATAGCTGCAGATCTGCCTGCAGCTGAAGCAGATCCACTACAAGATGCGGTGGATCGAACAGGCTTGGTACTAATTCCTTTGCTGGCACTAACCTCTACCGAACGCGCTATCGAACATGCTTGCAAAAGAGCACGCGGTTTCATCTACTGCATCTCAGTATTGGGGGTTACCGGCGCAAGGTCATCTATGTCAGAACGAGTAAAGATACTAGCGAAAAATGTACGTCGTTTCACCGACTTACCAATTGGTATCGGATTCGGTATCTCAACGGCAGATCACGTAGCGAATGTAGCTGAATATGCTGACAGCGCGGTCGTGGGAAGTGAATTGATAAACAGGATCTCTTGCGGAAATTCATCTGATGCTCCAGAGCGGGCTGGAAAATTTATACGATCATTAATTCCGGGTACGATTAGACAAGGCGTGGCAAATTAAGTTACCTGTAGTGGTAAGCTACCGTACGCTTACCGACAAGCCATACAAAAACATTTTGAGGAGAAGATTGGCAACAAAGGTCCGAGGTATAAAAGGCGCAACGACAACCACAGGAACATCAGCTAGAGACGTACTGGATGCAACTGAAGAGTTATTATCCAAGCTTATTCAAGCTAACAAGATCAAGCAGGATGACGTCGCGTCTGTACAATTTAGCACCAGCCCTGATTTAATCGCTGAATTCCCTGCAGTTGCAGCACGAGAACGATTAGGGTGGAACGACGTACCATTAATGTGCAGTCATGAGATGGCACGCCCTGGGGCGTTGACGCGTTGCATACGTATACTTATTCTTTGGAACACAAACAAAATACAGAATGAGATAATGCACGTGTACCTTCACGATGCTGCTAAACTGCGTCCCGATCTTTCAACTCCAAACACCTAAAGTGAGAAAACCTAGCTTGAAGACAAAATACTTGCATAACTCCCACCGAATTCGGGTACCAGCTCTAATCCAGACCAATCCATCTTGGGTTATTGCCTCGTATTGTGGTTTTACAAGCAACCTGTATACATACGAGCAGTCATATCGCAGCTAAATTACTGACCGTATTTCTACCCGATCCCAGTTTAAAAAACGACTAAATCAAAACTATCCAACTGTGATCACTACCCCAACGCAGACAACCCGTCAATTTTTCAAGTAATCAACATTTATACAGAATCCAACCTAAATTATGACCACATCAGATATACGAATCACCGATCTCAAACCGCTCGGCCCACCACGCTCATTCCTAGATTCCCAACCGATTACTCCTGAAATCACCAAAATCGTTACCGAAACTCGTACCTCTATAGAAAACATCGAAAACGGAACCGACTCTCGTATGATGATGCTCGTTGGTCCTTGTTCTATACATGACGAAAAAGCTGGAATCGAATACGCAAGAAAACTTTACCTTCTCGCCGAGGAAGTCAAGGACACCATCCTAGTTGTAATGCGGGTTTACTTTGAAAAGCCTCGCACAACAGTAGGTTGGAAAGGGCTCATAAATGACCCCAATCTGGACGGTACATTTGACATACAAACCGGTCTCAAACGAGCAAGGGATTTTTTACTGCAAGTCGGTGCAATAGGCCTTCCGGCGGGAACTGAGTTCTTAGATCCGTTTACTCCACAATATATGGCCGATCTGATTTCGTGGGGAGCAATTGGTGCACGGACAACTGAAAGTCAAACCCATAGACAAATGGCAAGCGGACTGTCAATGCCAATCGGCTTTAAAAACGGCACGGGCGGCAGTTGCCAGATCGCCGTGGACGCAATGGTAGCAGCACGTTCACCACACGCGTTTCTTGGGATCGACCTCGATGGCCGCGCTTCAGTCGTTAACACCACAGGCAATCAGGCTCAGCAATTAATTTTGCGAGGGGGATCAACCGGACCAAATTACGATGAATCCTCAGTTAACCTAGCAACATCCCTACTTGAAACTGCGGGTCTGAGGCGCAACGTCGTAATTGACTGCTCACACGCCAATAGTAATAAAGATCATAAGCGCCAACCAATTGTATTCCGAGAAGTAATTCGACAGCGCACCGCCGGAAATACCGGTGTTATTGGCCTAATGCTTGAAAGTCACCTAAATGAGGGCAATCAGTCCTTGGGTAACCCGGCAGATTTACAGTACGGTGTATCAATCACTGATGCATGTATTAATTGGGAAACTACCGAAACCCTGCTCCGGGAAGCACACACGATTCTTAGTTAGCGCCACGAATCGCAGCGACTAGGCTAATCTATCGTCGATCATGTCGATTTCAGAACTGTTCGCATCCATAGAAATACAAGATGGCCCGACTGTGGCTACCGTAGGAACGTTTGATGGGGTTCACCTGGGACATCAAGCATTGCTCAAGCAACTACAATGTGAAGCGAAGGCACGTAGCGCAATATCAGTCGCTCTAGTATTCAAAGAGCAGCCTAGGGCTTTCATAAAACCTGATTTTAATGTTTCGTATATATGTAATTTAAAAACTCGAAGAAACATTTTGATGGAAATCGGAATTGATCAGATCATAGAACTAGATTTTGGAACAGCCATTCAGAAATTATCCGCCGAAGAATTTGTATGCGAACTTCAACATCTCTTTGGATTAAACGCATTGATAGTTGGGCCAAATGCAAAAATCGGGTTTGATCGATTAGGAATCGAGAAACTCTCGTTATCGAAAAAATTATCTAATGTAGATTTCATAGAAGCCCCTCCTAAAATCGTAAACGGCTGCGCAGTCTCTAGTTCGGCCATACGAAATGCGATCGTTAAGGGTCATTGCGAATCCGCTGCCATAATGCTCGGAAGAAATTACTCTATCTCAGGAGTAATAATAGAAGGAGATAGGCGTGGCCGAGAATTAGGTTTTCCAACTGCCAACATTCAACCAGACTCAACAATCACTGTGCCCGGGAATGGAATTTACGCGACCATAGTTGAAATTAACGGGAAGTCACACAAAGCAGCTACAAGCATAGGTGTACGACCAACATTTGAAACCAGTGGGGTTCGTACAATTGAGACTTTCATTCTAGACTACGATGGGGATCTGTACGGTCAACAAATGCAAATTGAGTTCATATCTCGCACCAGAAGTGAAATCGCTTTTGAATCCACCGAAAAACTAATCACCCAAATGAATAAAGACGTTGATGAAGTCAGGAAAATTCTCGCCAGATAAGTAACGCAACTCAAATTCCAATAACGGGACATACTTATGACCACATATACAGAATTTGCAAACGCAGCAGAAGAACTCGAATGGCGCGGGGCGTTATTTGACGCAACTCCAGGAGCCCTGCACACTCTGGCAACCCAAAAAGTTTTATGCTACAACGGCTTTGACCCAACGGCTAGCAGCCTTCACATCGGGAGTCTAGTCCCGATCATGGGTTTAGTCCGCCTCCAACTCCACGGCCATACCCCAATAGCTCTAGTGGGTGGTGGCACTGGAATGATCGGAGATCCCTCTGGACGGGTAGAAGAACGCAATCTGATGTCAGTGGCACAGATTGATGAAAATGTGGATGCCATTCGCCTTCAGCTCGAACCGTTTCTAGATTTCAAAGTTAAATCCAATCCCGCTCGTATTGTGAACAACGCTAACTGGCTACGAGATACCAACCTATTGGAATTTCTCCGAGATATCGGTAAACACTTCACGGTAAATTCGATGATGGGACGAGAATCGGTTAAGGGTCGATTTGACCGCGATAGTGGGATTTCATTTACTGAGTTCAGCTACCAATTACTACAAGCCTACGATTTTCTGAGACTATTCGAGCAAGAAAAGGTCGGTTTCCAAGCTGGCGGCAGCGATCAATGGGGCAATATTCTCGGAGGCGTTGAACTAATTCGCAAGATTCATGGAGCTGACTCAGACGGCAGACCAAGAGCGCACGGTATTGTTTATCCACTGGTCGTCAGCTCAACAGGTGAAAAATTTGGTAAGTCTATTGACGGTGCTCCGACGTTGGACCCCAATCAGACTTCACCTTATAAGCTATATCAGTTTTTCTTAAACGTGGCTGATGCAGATGTGGTGTCATATACAAAATTGTTTACCCTCTTAAATCAAGTTCATATAGGGAACTTAACAGAGGCTGTCAGTGTTGAACCCGAAAAACGCGAAGCTCAACGAACTCTGGCTAAGGAAGTTACAAGAACTGTCCATGGAGATAACGGACTCGCTCAAGCACTAAAGGTTACTGAAGCATTCTTTGGCGACAATATCTCCTCGCTATCGTCAGACGAGATGGAAGATGTACTTAGCGGATCGCCCGTAACGGAAATCAATCGAGATCAACTAACTGGCGATGGAATGAAATTCTCTGAACTAGCTATCACAAGTGGATCTGCAAAATCTAATGGAGACGTGCGGCGTACGGTAGAACAAGGCGGCATGTCACTCAATGGAGAACAAATCAAAGATGCAGGTCGAGCGGTTCTGATGAGTGATCTTGTTGATGGTCGACTTATGGTCATACGCAGAGGGCGAAAAAACTACGCTATTGTAAAACTGGTGAATTAGGTTTTCCATTTACAGATAAAGACCATTTATTATCGCCCTGTCGTCGAGCATCTGATTTCTGTGTAGATTTTTCCAATGAAATTGCAACCGTTTTATCTAACGAGAGTTAGAATCTTTTATAGCCTTTAGTCAAGACGACCACTATCTATTAAAATCACCATTCAGTCACAAGCACGGAGCACTTTATTGGCCATCCAGAATCAGCCAAATCTCAGAATCCCAGGACCTGTACCGCTACCTGACGAGGTGCTGGCGGTAGCAGGATCTCAAATGATCAATCATCGCGGTCCAGAGTACGCAGAGATGCTGGATCAGATGTCTTCTAATTTAAAAACCGTTTTTATGACGAATAATGACGTTTACTTCATAACGGCTTCTGGGACGGGAGCGATGGAAGCAGCAGTGGTGAACACAGTTTCACCAGGAGATAAGGTCTTATCAATAATAATTGGTGTTTTTGGTGAGAGATTCGCAGAAATCGCAGAAGCATATGGGGCTGATGTAGACAGGCTTAATTTCGAACTAGGCAACGCAGCTGATCTGGATGCAGTGCGAGAAAACATAAGAAAAAATCCCCATATCAAGGCTGTAATATTCACACACAATGAAAGCTCAACCGGCGTCTCTAACCCTCTGAAGGAACTGTGCACAGTCATACATGAAGAGTCTGATGCGCTCATCTTAGTAGACGCCGTTTCAAGTGCCGGAGGAGTTCCGATCGCGGTAGATGCTTGGGGTGTAGATGTCGTAGCAACCGCATCACAAAAAAGCTGGGTTTCGCCACCAGGAATCGCTATGATCACATTCTCGAAAAAAGCCTGGGCTGCTTACGCCAAATCCACAATGCCAAAATACTACCTTGACGTACAGCAATACGAAGATTACCTCAAAATAGGACAACCACCCTTCACCCCATGCCTCCCAGCCATGTTCACGCTGCAAATAGCCTTACAATCAATGGTCGATGAGGGGATAGAGAACGTATTCCAACGGCACCATGAAATTGCAGAACACACCCGTAAAGGAGCATCATCTATAGGACTAGATCTCCTACCAGACCCGAAGTTTGCTTCAAACACCGTAACGGCCATCAGACTACCCGATGACGTAGACGGGAAAAAGTTTTTGAGTGACGTAAATGACAACTTCAACGTCGTATTGGGAGGCGGACAAAAATCTTTAACGGGGAAGATTTTTAGGATTGGACATATGGGATGGGTCGAGAAAAGTCATATCGACGAAGCTTTAAATGCTGCCAGTCAAACTCTCAATCGTATGACTTCATAGTTCATTAAATTTATCGCAATGGATTTCATCAGCATCATCGGTCCTGATTTTAAGCACAACTTAAAATCAGGACCGATGATGCTGATTGCTCTAAGCCTAGCGCTGTCCATAGCCTGCGACAGTGAAGGTGTCGACGAGTCGAACCCTGGCAATCTGGTTGAAAATTCTTCGGTTTCAGAAAAAATACGGTCGCCTGAACAAATAACATCAACGACTCTAAACAAAGCGCCAGATTTTAGCCTTCCGTCAACACAAGGTCATAAGTTCACTCGTTCAGATTTCGAAGATAAAAAATTTGTTCTCCTAGCTTTTTATAGAGCGTTTTGGTGAGCTGCATGTAAGAGACAACTCGTGGAGTTGCAAAAACAAAAACAAGCCTTTGACCAGAAAAAGGTTCAAATTCTTGCGATAAGTACAGATGATCTAGACGGCTCATTAAATTTGATTTCCAAAACAGATATAGAATTCCCGTTGTTGTTTACCTCCTCAGACCCTTATGTGCCTGATTCATACGGGGTTTTTAACCTGTTTGGAGACGGATTAGCCTCAGCCTCATTGTTCCTGATAGATAAAAAAGGTCAAATTGTGTGGAAAAGTATAGGAGAAAACACTGGTCATTTTGTAAGTGCTGAAAAAGTATTAGAGCAAATCGACTCTCTCAACTAAATTGGCAACAAAGGATCTACAACTGTTATAGAGTATCCCCGAATTGCTGAATCACCGCACCTGCGGGAGGCTTTGGGAAGAAATTCGTCGTTTTAGCAGGTAACCGCCAGCCACGAGTAACGATTGAAACAAATTCATCAAGCGGAACAGGCCGCATAATGAACGCCATTCGAGCTGATCCATCGTCCACGCGACGAGCTATCAATTCAGCGTCATGTTGCGGACTAATGATCTCCTCTTCACGTTCGACATCTACAACGGGTCGAATCACATGCGAATGTAAATAAGAATATTCAGAAGACTCTAACGCGTTATCGACCTCAGGTGGAGATTTCATTCTTGCTATATGAAATTTCCCCTGTTCTTTACCGTATATACCGAACACAACCTCATCATCTTTACGCTCTCCCAACTCTACTGCAAACCGCTCAATCCGGTCCGCAGCCGTAGAAGCAGCAGGAGGATCCCACTCCTCTATATAACATGTTCGGTCTATAGTTTTGATGAGATCTGCAAATTCTTTTTCTGTGGCAGACTCGACGAGTCGGTGATAACCGCGTGTTATCAACCCCGGCTCATCAAACGAGACCAGCAACATCATACGAAAGTTCAACGATTCATCGAAGCGAACTTCTCGTTCAGATCGCACTGCGCTGCGATATCTCAAAGCTGCTTCATAACGATGATGGCCGTCAGCTATGAATATTTCTGAATCCCTCAAAACAGTTTGAATCACACTAATCGTTCCAGGATCCGTAACCCGCCACAGCCGAAGTTGAGGCATATCCGGTGGTTCGAACACTACCGTAGGTTCACCACCAGCTATAGCCCGTATGAGATTCCTGACACTGGAGCGAAGATCATCACGATATATAACTAGCAAAGGGCTGTAATTCGACTGCGCTGCCCCCATAAGCCGAACTCGATCCGCTACCCATTCTGATCGTGTACCTTCGTGAGGCAGTACGACTTTTTGGTCATAATCCTCTAACCTGACACCCGCAATAAACCCCCGCCTTCGAAGTGTGCGACCTCGATACTCAAACTCTTCTTCCGTTACGTATATAGAAGGTTCTTCATCATATTTAAGAACACCTGAATCTTCCCAAGTTTGAGCTGTTTCCGCAGCTCGTTCATATGGATCATCTGAAAGCCCGCGACGTGCCAACTCTAAGCGAACGATATTGTAGGGAGAACGATCATAAAGTTCGTGTTGAAGTTGCGGAGTAATTACGTCAAACGGAGGACAAACATGAAGACTCACATCCCCTGCGATATCGGAGTTATAACGTACTGCCCTGAAGGGCTGGATATCAGCCATATCTAATTACGGAATCGAAACGCTTGATCACTAACAAATTTACCGTCATGACAAGGAGTATAGACCTCCTAGTCTTGTTCATATATTCACTAAACAGAGATATTTGTATTCAATTGGTACTCAAGTAGCATTGATATACTTTGGACAATGCAGTTCACGCTGATTTTTCGATGCTGGGATTTCTAATCCCTAAGCCTGTTACAAACACGAGTGTATGAACACGTGAGCGATCAAGACTCCCCACTTTATATCCAGTCTAATGCAGACTCCTCAGTCCCTGATGAAGTCATAAAACGAGCCGCCTGGCTAAGAGTTGAAATCGATAAGGCTAACACCCTCTATTACGTGGAAAACTCTCCTGAGCTCGATGATGCTGAATGGGACGCTAGAATGCAGGAGTTACTTTCACTCGAGGCGACCTACCCAGAACTTAAAACTTCTGATTCGCCAACTCAAAGAATTGGTAGCGCACCTGCTTCAGGATTTGAAGAAGTCATGCACCGGTTACCGATGCTTAGCCTTGGAAATGTATTCGATGAAGCTGGTTTAAGAGATTGGCATCGACGTACTCTTGCCTTTCTTGAAATCGACCACGCGCCTATGGTGTGCGAACTCAAAATCGATGGCCTCGCTATTGCAATAACCTACAACAATGGCGTACTCGAACAGGCGGCAACCCGTGGCGATGGCTTGCGAGGAGAAGACGTCACTGCAAATGTCCGTACCATTCGAAGTGTTCCGTTGAAACTCCGTGACGATGCCCCCTCTGAGCTAGAATTACGTGGCGAAGTTTTCTTGCCGAAATCCAAGTTTGCATCCCTCAACCGCGAACGAGAACGATCAGGATTACCAGCTTATGTGAATCCTAGAAATTCAGCTTCAGGATCACTGAGACAACTTGACTCTACTGAAACTGCAAAACGTCCACTGGACATGTATTTCTATTCGCTAGGCTACATCGATAACACCGTCGAGCCCGCAAGCCATAGCGAAGCCCTTAGTGCGATTAAAGAATGGGGCGGCCACGTAAACGAATGGACGCGTAACGCAGAAACAATCGAAGAAGTAATGGCTGCAATCGCCAACGCCAGCTTAGTACGGGATACGCTTGATTATGACATAGATGGGGTGGTGATCAAGATCAACTCCCTGACATTACAAAAGCGTCTCGGATATGTGGGTAGAGATCCCCGATGGGCTGTCGCGTTCAAATTTCCAGCTGAACGCGCAGAAACCACGCTTAAAGCGATTCACGTAAACGTCGGTCGCACTGGAGCGCTGACACCTTGGGCGGAATTAGAACCTGTAATGGTTGGAGGAGTTACGGTTGGGCGAGCCACGCTTCACAACAAAGATGAAATCGTCAGAAAAGACCTCCGTGAAGGTGATCGGGTAATAGTTCAGCGAGCAGGAGACGTGATCCCACAAATAGTGAGTATCGCATCCAAAAATAAACGCAATAAGCAATCATTACCTTTCCAATTCCCGGCCACATGTCCATCCTGCAACACAAGAACGATCCAGACCGAAGATGAAGCCATCACTAAGTGCTTGAACACGGCATGCATGGCTCAATTTGAACGTTTGTTAGAACACTTCGCTTCACGGAGCGCAATGGATATCGAAGGGCTTGGAGAACGAGTAGCACAAGATCTCCCACGTTTGGGTTTTGTATCAAATATTGCCGATGTGTATCGACTGCATAATCGACGGGATGACCTTATAAAGGTTGACAAGATGGGTGCAACTCGCGTTGATAATTTGCTGCAAGCCATCGAAACCTCGCGGTCACAATCGCTGCCTCGTCTCTTGTTTGCCCTTGGAATATCAGGGGTGGGTTCGGAAAGTGCCGAATGGATTTCACAGCGATTCGGCAACTTAACAGCAATACAAAAAGCTACGGAGGAAGAATTACTGGCAATTGAAGGGATAGGTCCAACAATCGCTTCAACATTGTGTGAATATTTCGCCTTAGAGGAAAACCAAAAATTAGTCGAGGACCTCATAGAACTCGGAATAAATCCCTCCGATCAAACCCCAACACTGCTAGAAGATCACCCGGTAAACGGAAGACTGTTTGTTATAACCGGGAAATTGGAAAAAATGTCGCGTGCTGAGGCACAAAATCAAATAAAAGAAATGGGCGGTAAAGTCACTAGCTCAGTCTCGAAGAAGACCAACTATGTGGTCAAAGGAACGGACCCAGGCTCTAAACTCAATAAAGCCCAACAAATCGGCATTCACATTATTAATGAGGAGCAGCTCAGGGCATTAATAATCGAAGGGGTAGTCCCGATTGACTAAAAATGTAGCGCCAAAAGCATTCCTAGGGAAATCTCCGATATCAATACCTAAATCAAGCCTCGGGTAATAATTCCTTTTCTTCAAATAAATTCCGAAGATCATTATCGAACATTACAATCAGGTCGAGCGATAACATCTTATATATCCTTGAAAAGACGTCTGAAAGTTCCAGCGGAGATCCCATCGATTGAATGTTTCCTCGATCTTAGAAAAACTATTCCCAGGCGGCAATGGCGGTGGATCAAAATCTCATCCATGGATAATAATCGGCCTAGGTAACCCGGGGGACAAATATAAAAACACCCGCCATAACGTAGGTTGGTGGTGCATGGATGAGTTTGTCCGTCGTACAAAAACTCAAATAAACAACAAGCAAAAGGAGCTGAGATTCGGGGAGTTGGAACTTAATGGCAACCTAGTAGTGCTGGCATATCCTCAGACATTCATGAATCGTTCGGGAACAGCTCTAAATTACTTGGTCAACCGCTATAAAACAGACCCCGAAAAAATACTGATCCTCAGTGATGATATTAACCTGCCCCCAGGTTCATTAAGAATCAAAAAAAAAGGCGGTCCTGGTGGGCATAACGGCCTTAAATCAATAATCTCTGTATTAGGTACCAACGAATTCCCTCGAGTGAGAATAGGTGTAGGGAACCCAGAATCTGGTGCTACCCAAGTAGATCACGTCCTCAGCACATTTGAACCGGAGACTAAGGAGTTAGTAATTAAAGCGACCTATAAAGCAGTAGATGCGATCGAAATGATCATTCGCGATGATCTTGAAAACGCCATGAATAAATTCAACCGCGGTGGCGAAGCTCCAAAAGCACATTGACATCGCTCGATAAAATCACACCTGACTTAGCCACAGCAATTCTTGCCAGCGCCCTAACCACAATAATCATTCTGTGTTTGGCTTGTACAGGCGATATTGAAGGTTCCGCACCTACCATAGTCAGCGACTATCAAACAGAAACGATAGTAAACACATCGACTGATTCAGATAATTCCAATATCACGAGAACAGAAACTCTAACGGCTACATCAGCGCAAAAAAAAACAGTCACACAGCGTAAAAATTCAACATCCCCGACCAGCATACCTTCGTATTTACAAGACTCGTCAGAGCAATATATTCCGACACCGCCGGATCGCGATCTTCCAGCACTCGCAAGGCGGCTCTTAAAAGATTACGTTGAGCCTGAAAAAATACTGACTCCACAACCATTGACTTTAGGACAAAAAGTTTATTTCTGGATCCTGCGTGATACCGGTAACACTCAAGTTAGTGGTGAAGTTTCATATATATCCGAACATGCTTACTGGATATTTGAAGATGGTTTCATCCCTGACGGGAACGATATCAAAAAAGTCGCCGAATCTTTTGAAAACGACATATGGCCCGCAGTAACCGAAGTATTCGGTTACCCTGTCACACCCGGAATCGACGCAGACGAAAGGATCGTCATTTATAACGGCATCTTACAATCGAGGATGGGAGGTTATTTTTCCGCGGCTGATTCCTATCCCAAGGAAATTCGCAAACACTCCAACGAGCGTCAGGCACTTTATATGTCGGCAGACCGTCTAAAGTTAACCAGCAGACAATATTTGAGTGTTCTAGCCCATGAGCTTCAACATGCAACCCATTTCGCATCAGATTCCAGCGAGGATTCCTGGGTTAACGAAGGGCTATCAGAAATCGCAGCAGAGATCGCTGGTTTTCAAAGAAGCGCAATTTCTGCTTTTCTAATGGACCCATCAACTTCCCTCATAGAATTTGACGCGATTCCATCGAACTATGGAGCTGCGAACCTATTCTTCGCATTTCTCGCTACACATTACGGAGGTACAAATATATTGTCCGCTGTATCCGAAAATAAAAAGGACAGCATGGACTCAATCGACAATGTGCTAGCTGATTTAGGTTTCAATGTTACCGGGCAAGATGTTTACGCTGACTGGCTTATTGCGAATTACATGAATCCAAAAGAAGGACCGTATAGATATGAAAATCGTTCGCTTCCCTCTGTAAAGCAAATACCCATGAGAGTCCCCGGTTCACTGAATGGTCAAGTGAAATCATTTGGTGCAGACTACGTAGTCAGCTCAAGTGAATCTGAGCAAATAACCATTAAATTCCAGGGCGAGCCAGAAACGGCGCTGTTGACTCATCCACCTCGTTCGGACAAAACATGTTGGTGGTCTAATCAGGGAGATTCAATCAATTCAACCTTAACCAAGCGTGTGGATTTATCAGATGTAGACACTGCCACGTTAACCTACTGGGTCAACTACGATATAGAAGAATTCTGGGACTATGGGTATGCGATGATTTCAACTGATGATGGTGAGACATGGGATATCCTCACAACCGAAAGATCAATCAACCTCGATCCAAATGGCAACTCTTACGGACCCGGACTCACTGGAAACAGCATGGGATGGGTTAAAGATTCGACTGATATCTCCAGCTACGCAGGCCAAGAAATATTAATCCGCTTTGAGTACATCACCGATGACGCATTATTTGCTAAAGGCATCTGCCTCGATGATTTCGAAATTAGTGCGATAAATTGGACTGACAATACCACAACAACCAGAGACTGGATTCCTGAAGGTTTCACTTTAGTACAGAGCACGATTCCCACAAATTATTTGGTACAAGTTATCCATGAAAAAGGTTCAGGGGATTCAATGGTCTACCGCCTACCCGTGGACGAAAATGCTACCGGATCAATTAAACTGAATGACATCAAAAAAGATGATCTGATAATTACCGTCGTAAGCGCCGTTACGCGCCTGTCAACCACGCCAACAGAATACACTTTGACCATCAATCAGTGAATTTGTTTGTAGATAATCTGGAGTTAATCAAATTAGCCAACTGTTCAATCCAATAACAATAAAAGGGCAAACTATCCCAAACCGCGTGTTTGTTTCTCCAATGTGTCAGTATTCGAGCAAGACCGATGGTTTGGCGACTCCCTGGCATATGGTGCACTTGGGCACTCGAGCGGTCGGTGGTGCGGGGTTAGTAATGGCAGAGGCTACCGCGGTTCAGCCTGAAGGTAGAATTTCTCAATGGGACCAGGGAATCTGGTCAGATGACCACGTCGATTTACTACGACCCATAACCAAGTTCATTGAATCCGCGGGATCAGTACCAGCCGTCCAACTTGCACATGCAGGTCGCAAGGCCTCTCATGCAGCCCCATGGATCGGTTCCGGGCTTTTGAGTGAAGACGGTGAAGGGTGGAAACCCGTGGCTCCGAGCGCGCTGCCATTCGATGAAGATTATGCAATCCCAGCAGAACTCAGTGAACAAAATATTAACGACATTGTCCAAGCGTTCGCTGACGCTGCTGTTCGATCTGTTGACGCCGGATACAAAGTCATAGAGTTACATTTCGCTCACGGGTATCTTGCTTGTGAGTTTCTTTCACCAATCTCTAATCAACGCCAGGATAAATACGGTGGATCACTCCAAAATCGAGCTACTTTTGCACTAGAAACCATCACGGCAGTTCGAAACGCTATTCCAGAGTCAATGCCACTATTCGCTCGTATCTCCGCAACTGAATACGTAAAAGGTGGCTGGGATCTTGATCAGTCAATTCAACTTTCAAAATGGATGAAAGACCTAGGAGTTGACCTAGTCGATTGCTCTTCGGGAGGAAACTCTCCTAACCAGTTGTTGCCTATACCTGTCGCCACTCCTTCCAATACAACAGCACCTGGGTATCAGGTTGAATTCGCGTCTGAAATTCGCAAGCAAACAGGAATATTAACAGGGGCTGTAGGACTCATAACAGAAGCCCAGCACGCAGAAGAGATTCTATTTAAGGGAGACGCTGACGTTATATTTATCGGTCGCGAACTATTGCGAAATCCTTACTGGCCCCTTTACGCCAAAGCTCAACTTGATGGAATCGCAACTTGGCCTGATCAATACGCAAGGTCGGCATTTGACGGTAGCTACACCGGACTAGGCATGTGAGACGAATCGATCACCTTATTTGCTACCAGACTCAATTTGATCCCATCCAGTGTACGGCACCAATTCATCAGGAATAACTACTGAACCATCCGCCTGGAGACCGTTTTCTATTATCGCTATCCATATTCTAGGCAAAGCTAATCCAGAGCCGTTTAGCGTGTGAGGAAACCTAGTAGGATCCCCGGCTTCACGCCTATAACGAGTGCCATTACGACGTGCCTGAAAATCCATACAGGTCGAAATCGAACTAACCTCCAACCACTCAGCCGATCCAGGCGACCAAACCTCTATGTCATAAGTTTTGGCTGACTGAAATCCAATATCGCCCGCACAAAGTTCCAAAACTCGGTAAGTAAGATCAAGGCGCTTGCATAATTCTTCAGCTTCAGTAACCATCTCTTCTAAAGCAACTTCGGAATTTTCTGGTTCGACGTAACGGAACATTTCGACTTTTTCAAACTGATGAACCCGTTTAATGCCACGGACATCTCGGCCTGCGGAAGCATGCTCCTTCCGGAAGCTAGGAGTTTGTGCAACATATTTCAAAGGTAATAGTCCCGGTTCAAGAATTTGACCTTGATGTAATCCATTTAGCGCAACCTCTGCCGTTGGTATAAGCCAAAGATCTGTTTCGTCATCCCGATACAGATTGTCTTTGAATTTTGGAAGGTTGCCCGAACCAGTCATTGTCTCCGGACGCACAAGCAAAGGTGGATCAATCTCGAGATATCCATGCTCTTGGGTTTGGACATCGAGCATCCATCCCGCCAATGCCCGTTGGAGTTTGGCACCTTTGCCCTTAAGGACAAAAAATCTTGCCCCGGCAATACTGGCGCCCGCTTCAAGATCCAGTATCCCAAGTCTCGGGCCTACATCCCAATGTGCATTGCCATGACTTGGCGTATCACCGGCAGATGTGCGAGCAATGATATTTGATTCTTCATCCATCCCATCAGGAACACCCTGGAGTGGAATATTTGGCAAGGACAACAAAACCGCATTCATCTCTGTTAAAACCGATTCAAGATCATTCTCATGGGACTTGATACGATCCCCAGTCTCACGCATTTCAGCAATCTCTTTAGCTGTTGGCTTACGTTTCTCCCTGCCAATCGTTTTACTCACCGCATTTCGCAAGGCTCGATCAGTATCTGCGGCTTGGATCAGTCTTTTTCGCTGTTGGTCCAGTTCCAAAATCTGGTCGATCGGAGGGTCTTCCCCTCGTCGCATCAAAGCTGAACGTGTTTTTTCAGGATTTCGAACAATATTTTCCAGTGAAAGCATTATTTGTTTCTCTTAGGGAAATTTTTCACTAACCAATTACTATCGATATATTTACTTTGAATACCCATGTCAAATACTGCGCATAGCTGGAAACAACAAAATTTCGCGAATAGATTCTTCGCCAGCAAGGAGCATAGTGAGACGATCGATTCCTAGACCTAAACCTCCTGTGGGTGGCATCCCGTGCTCAATTGCAATCAAAAAATCCTCGTCCAAGCGATCAGCCTCATCATTGTCGAATTCTTGGCGCAAATGTTCTTGCTGCTCAAAGCGTTCTCGCTGATCAACCGGATCGTTCAACTCCGTAAAAGCATTCGCTAGTTCCGTACCCATGACGAACGCTTCAAATCGCTCAACAATATCGGAAGAACCGGGTTTACGCTTTGCAAGTGGAGACATTTCAACCGGATAGTCAATCAAAAAATGAGGCTGAATGAGATTCGGCTCAACTTCTGAGGAGATCACTTTATCAAGCAAGCGACCCCAATCAGATCCAGGCTCAACGTGAATACCACATTCTTGCATGGCATTAGAAAGAGACTCGATATCGCGTGTTTCAACAAAATCGATCCCCGTACGCTCCATAATTTCGCTTCGTAGATCAAGACGGGGCCAAGGTGGAGTCAGGTTAATCTCTGGCCGCTTTTCAGATATCGCTGGCAATATCATCGAACCAGTTGTGTCCTGGGCAATCTGAGCAACCATCTCTTCTACCATGCACATAACATCATTGTAATCAGCATATGCTTGGTAGCTCTCAATAGTAGTAAATTCGGGGTTATGATCGTGATCAAGGCCCTCATTACGGAACAGGCGACCGATCTCAAACACCCGTTCGATCCCGCCTACTATGAGCTTTTTTAAATATAGCTCGGTGGCTATTCTTAAATACAAATCACGATTTAGCTGATTATGGTGTGTTGCAAATGGGGTCGCTTGTGCTCCTGCTGCGACAGGGACCAAAATCGGTGTCTCAACTTCTATAAATCCACGAGCATGCATGAAATCACGCATTGAACGAACGATCTTAGAACGCATTAAAGCGTTCTGCATAGCCTTTTCATTAGATATGAGATCAAGATAACGCTGCCGAAAACGTACCTCTTGATCCTGTAATCCATGCCATTTATCTGGAAGTGGACGAATAGCTTTTGTCAACAACGTGATGGTTTTTGCCTCGACACTAATTTCACCCCTACGAGTGCGTATCACCATTCCTTCTATACCGATAATGTCTCCAATGTCGAGTAAGTCAAGAATCGCGTAGGAATCATCTCCCATGGTATTTTGACGAGCGAAAATTTGAATCGAACCATAACCATCCCTGACGTCAATAAATGAGGCCTTACCTTGCCCTCGTCGAGCCATCACCCGCCCAGCAACTCCAACAATATGGTTTTCTGGTTGATCGGGTTCTTCGCCGCCTCGCTCAAGAGATTGGAACAGTGCAATTGCTTCCAAAGAGGTATGGGTTCGATTAAATCTTGGTGGGTAAGGGTCGATACCGCGAGAACGAATCTCAGCCGTCTTGGCTAAACGATCTTCAATAAGTTTTCGCTCTCCAGCCGCCTTAGATTGCCCGTTAGGTTGAATTGCCTGTTTTTCTCTCGTCATTTTTTCGGGGTAACTTAAATTAATTAAGACCAAATACTCGCTGAATAAAGTTCATCCGTAAATTCGGGTGGCTTACTGAATCATTCGACTATACGTTTGCATCGAGAAACTACGCACTTTCGTCAATGCACCGGTTTATTCTAAGGCAGAGCCACTTCATATTCAGCGTCACATGGTTTACCCATCACATAAATATATCGATTCCGTGTAAAACACCCGAAATCGGTAACAACTGACGATGGTCAATAACATGCAATCTAAACAATAATCGTTTCTCATCTAAAGTTCATCAGGAAATCCATGCGGAATTCTAAGGCACTATGAGAAAAAGACAGAAAGGGTGTTCCGGCGTCAGGCGATCTAAAGATGCCACTTCTCTACGTCCAACAACTTCAAAGGTCCGTTCGGCTATGTTTTCCATGCTAGGCCCGACCGGATCCCATGGTCTCCAAGTTCTCGATATATACGCAGGAACTGGAGCTTTAGGAATTGAAGCATTGCAACGTGGTGCGGAAAACGCTTCATTTGTAGAACAAAATTCAAAACGTTGTAATGAAATCAAAAAAAGTCTGGAACGACATAATTTGGCAGCAAAAGGAACAGTGCACAGGTGTAACGCGCTTCAAGCAGTCGGAAGACTGGAAGGGGAATTCGAACTGATTTTCGCTGATCCACCATACGAACTGAATGAGTTTGAAGGTCTGTTCACCCGTGTAAATGAGGCAGGATTAATCGCACCAACCGCTATCGCGTTCCTTGAGCATTCAAAAAGAACCAAATTACCAGATATGCTCCCTGGCCTAATGTTGTCGACACATCGGCTTTACGGTGATTCAGCAGTATCAGTGTATCGGTCGGACAAATTACTATCAGGCGTAGGTGTTGAATAGATGTCTATAGCGATATATCCAGGCACATTTGATCCAGTAACCAACGGTCATATCGACATCGTTGAGCGGGCATCGAAAACAGTTGATCACCTGACAGTAGGTGTTGTTGAAATATCATCAAAACGAACAATGTTCACAATCGACGAGCGAATATCATTGTTCGCTGAAGCGATAATCCACGTCCCAAACGTTTCTGTGCAGTCATACTCAGGCTTAACCGTCAATGCTGCACGTGAAATTGGTGCAGATGTCATTGTAAGAGGACTTCGAATAACCAGTGATTTCGAATACGAAAGTGAAATGGCGCTAATGAACCGCAGGATGGCTGAAGACATAGAAACGATTTGTCTCTTCAGCGCTCTGGAATACCAAATCCTGAGTTCATCAAGAGTAAAAGAGGTGGCAGCACTCGGCGCTGATGTGTCGGGACTAGTTCCACAAAATGTATGGGAGCCTCTGTCTGAGAGGATCGCCCAAACCAAGCAAGACAACGCTAGTTGAAAAGGAAACATGGAGGCAAAAATGACACTCATGTCACAACTCGAAAACCTCGAGCAAATGATCGTTAAGGGACGCGTGCCTGGCACTGCACGAACACTGGTTAACCAGCAAAAAATCAGTGCGATCATTGATGAGATGAAAAAACATCTTCCTGATGAGATAACCGAGGCCGAAGGCGTAGTAAGACAAAAAGATGCCATCATCAAACAAGCTGAAATCGAAGCTCGTCGAATTCGTGCTTACGCTGATGAAGAAGCAACGACCATCCGCCAATTAGCCGAAGAACAATCAAACACCTTACTTACCACTTCTCAAGAAAAAGCTAACAAGATGATTCAGGACACTGAAATCGTTAAACAGGCCAATGAAAACGCAAGCGAGATCGAAGAAGCGGCAAGCAGTCGTTCACAGAAACTCATCGATGACGCAGAAAGTCGGGTAAACACGATTTTACATGACGCAGGGATTTCTGCTGAAGAACGTCGCAAAGGTGCAGACAACTACGCTAGAGAAGTCTTATTCACTCTTGAAGAACGAATCGCTGACACTCTTGGGCAAGTCCGAGGCGGCATCGACCTACTCGAGGCTCGACCAACAGCCGATGTCGCTGATTAGTTATGTTAAAAACCTAAACATTTACAAGTTCTATAAAGAAACCCTACTGAACTTGGAAAGTCTTCCGCGTTTTAGAAAAACTTAGCCAATAGTTATAAATTAACTTTGTATTAGCAAAACCAGAGTAGGTGAAGCATACAAGATCGCGATCTAGAAATTTCTAAATAAGACCGTTAACCCAATCGCCTGCAAGAACACGATCAAACATCTCGGCGTTCTCATCGTTCCAGCCAAAACGACTAACGAGGTTGAGGCGGTATATCAGTTCCAGCGCACTAAGCCGAGCGCTCAACACCTCGTCACTTAAGTCACCTTTGCAAAGTTCTAGAATTGGTTTCAACAAAAAGATATCGAGTGGCTCGTCGTAAGTCTCTTCTAATTGTTCGGGAACGAAATTCCAAGGATAATTCCAAAATCTCAAAAGCATGTCCAGTTCATAATCCGACGGTGCCAAGGCAGTTCGATCGAAATCTACAATTCCCGATAATTCCCCTTGATGGTTAACCAAAATATTCCCAAACCAGAGATCACCATGGCAAAGTACCCTGGGACGATCTTCAAGCGCTTCAGCCCAGAGAGCAAAAGCTCCCTGTGACTGTGTCAGTATCCTCCCAGGAACAATAGCGTCTACAGACCTCAGCGTCCTATTAAACGACTCACGTACATGCCTGCTCCAATTTTCCGTCGTGGCGTTAAGCATCGAAGCATCAGGTCGAAATTTTTGTAAATGGCTTAATGCCGTAGCTAGTTGAGCGACCAATTTTTCACGAGCCTTGGCATCAAGGCCAGGCCAGACGTTATAAGCAATAGAACCGTCAAGTCGATTCATGATGACCCACGCCCTACCTTCAAGCGTACCGGTTTCAATCACATTTGGAGTAGCGACTCCAGGGAGGTCCATTGCTGTTACAGCGAGCTCATGACTAAACCGACCCGACCGACCAACCTCGGGATCAACCTTGATTACTGTCTCATTCCCAATGAATACCCATGTCCCATAACCAAATCCATAGTCGACAGTACTGCCAAGTTTATTTCCAGCCCATTCACGAACGCGACCCAAAGCTGCATGATCATCTTTCTCATAATTTCGCGCCCATGGATTATTCAGCATAATGGCTATTACTCGAACGAATAAAACTAAGTGACTTATGACAAAGCAAGTGGATATCTAAGGAGAAACGCAGAGAAAACTTCATACTTTCTTGAATGCTCGAACAGTCAAATTTATCAATAAATCACGCCACGCTTCAGCGCCACTTGAACGAGTCCGTTTTTCCAGTACATCAACATCCACGAATCCTGTCTCGCCAATCAACTCAATATATTCGCTCATAACAGCAGCGCCACCTGCGCAATCAACCCACTCTGCCGCTGACTTACGAACGTCCCTTGGAAGCGGTTTTTCGCTCACAACATCTGAAATGACAAATCGACCGCCAGGTTTCAATATTCGGAATATCTCAGAAAAAACCCGCTTTTTTTTCTCCGAAAGCGCTATGACACAGTTAGAAATTACAAGATCGACAGAATTATCTGACTGAGGAATCGACTCTATATGCCCAAGCTTAAAAACAACATTATTGGTGCGAAGTTTGTCAGCATTATCGCGCGCTAGAGTAAGCATTTCAGGAGTCATATCGATACCTATCACGTGACCAGTATGACCGACTTCTTTGGCGGCAAGAAAACAATCGATACCACCTCCTGATCCAAGATCTAAAACCGTCTCTCCAGGTTTAGCATCAGCAATTCCTACAGGATTTCCACAGCCAGCTGAGGCTCCTGCTGTTTCGTCAGTCAAAACGTTCCGCTGTTCTTCTGTGTAGAACGTATCAGAGGCCTTATCAGATGAAAGAGCCCGTTCAGCCGCCGTTTTTGCCAATGCACCATAGCGATGCCGAACAGCCTCGCTAATTGAATTCAGGTGTGCATGAGTAATTTCTCCACCTACCTCACCACTACAGCACGATGCAAATTCGTCAGTTGAAACCAAGGTCCCGAGCGGATTTAAGTCAGTCATCAAGCATCCTCAAAAACAATTGGGCCAATAAAATCTGTTCCTGCGCAGTAATTATTTGTAATCAATATTCACTTCAAGACCTAATCATATTAGTTATACAAACAAGATATCTGCTAATAATGTGTAAACAATCAGAACAACTAACTCTTCAAGCGATAAACTTCCACCTCATACAGTTGAATGACTCTGGCAGTAAATCCACCGGGACTAAAGGCTTCCCATCACCTAGATATGGCAACTCCTAAAGCAATAACCGATGATCAGTTATTTTTACTAATCGATGGTCACGCGATTGTTTTCAGGGCGTGGTTCGCTATGCGAGATCATCTAATCACCTCTTCCGGGCAAAATACCACCGGTGCTAGTGGTTTCATGACAATGCTGTTAAAGACCATACGTGAGCAAAATCCGACACATATAGCGGTTACATTCGATACAAAAGCTCCAACATTCCGCAAGGACCTGTTTCCGGCATACAAAGCCCAAAGACAAGAGGTCGATCCCGCTCTCCATGAGCAGATTCCAATTGTTAAAGAGATCCTCGCACCAATGGGTATCCCAGTCTATGAATACGATGGATTTGAAGCGGACGACCTGATCGGGACACTTTCAAAACAGGCAAGCGAAAAAGGCATGAAAACCCTGATCCTAACTGGTGACGCTGACCAGTTACAGCTTGTCGACGAAAAAACCTCGTTACTCATGTACACCGGCTTTGGCGAAATGCGAACGTACGACCCTGCGGGAGTAGCTGAAAGATATGATGGGCTGGGACCTGAATACATCGCCGAAATCAAAGCCCTCGAAGGGGATTCTTCAGACAATATTCCCGGTGTTCCAGGAGTGGGGAAGAAATCTGCCCGAACCGTACTAGCGAAATTAGGGCATTTCCCTTCTTTATTCAGCAACCTAAGTGAAATCGAACGGATCGAAGGACTTCGTGGCGCAAAGCGCGCTATGAACTTACTTGACGAGCACCGTGAAACTGCAGCCGAGGCTCTGGTTCTAACAACCATTGTTCGTGATGTCCCAATTGATTTCGACGCTGAAAAATCTGAATTCGGTCAATTTGATCGGGAGGCAGTAATCAAGGTTCTAATGAATTACGAGCTACGTCTAGTTGCCAATCGAATGCCACGATTCGAATCGGATCACTTAAACGAAATGAAAGCTGACAATAGCAATATTGCAGAAACTTCTCCGATTGGCACTTCCAGCCAGTTGGAAATGATCGATGATATCTCACCACCAGTATCAGTCGAGGCACTGACACCGCCTGACCCGCCGAAACCACTCGGTGAGTATGAGATCGTCACGGATACGCCCACTTTCCAGTCAATGATTGACCAACTTCACAAAAATGGTGAGTTTGCATTCGACACAGAAACAACCGGCCTTAACTCAATGACATCTGATCTGGTAGGTCTTTCGTTCGCTATAAAAACAGGGCATGCCTGGTACGTTCCTCTTGGACACACTGAAGGCACACAGGTCTCATTCTCTGATGGACTTACACTACTACGCCCAATATTCGAAAATAAATCCGTTGGTAAAATCGCACACAATGCCAATTTTGACTTGATGGTGTTAAGCACCGCAGGTATTGATGTAAAAGCCTTAACCTTTGACACCATGATAGCTGCAGCGCTGTGCGGATATCGCTCCATTGGTCTGAAGCAACTTGCTTTCCAACTTTTCGGTCAGAATATGACTGAGATTAAGACACTTATAGGAGTTGGAAAAAAACAAATCACAATGGCGGAAGTGCCAATCGAACAAGCAGGCCCGTACGCAGCATCGGACGCTGACTTTACATGGCGTCTGTATGAATATCTCAAGCAGGAGATACCCGATCATCAAGCCGATTACGTAAATAAAGAAATCGAAATCCCGTTACTTCCAATCATCATCGAGATGCAACGCAATGGCATGATCATCGACAAAGCCGCGCTTGCGGATATGTCGGAACAACTCGGGACTGAAATAGAGCTAATCAAACAGGCGGCAACCAGCGTCGTCGGAGGTCGCGAACTTAATCTTGCTTCAAACCAACAAGTAGCCAATCTGCTGATTGATGAACTAGGGGCACCAAAAACTCGGAAAACCAAGACCGGCTGGTCTATGGATGCTAATGCTTTAGAGAAAATTCAGGAAAGCCGAGGACTTGACGATAGGATTTACCAAATCGCCGATGCAGTACTAAAGTTCCGTGAATTGACAAAGCTGAAATCTACATATGTTGATGCCCTACCGCTGTTGGCAAATCCCAATACCCAACGGGTTCACACCAGTTTCAACCAGGTCGGCTCAGCCACCGGACGACTTTCAAGCAATGATCCTAACGTACAAAACATCCCTGTACGCACAGAACTTGGCAGAAAAGTTCGAAAGGCATTTGTTACCGATTTCGAAAACGGATGGCAATTTCTGGCAGCAGACTACTCCCAGATCGAATTAAGGATCCTCGCACACCTATCACAGGATCCTGGTCTCCTAGAAGCATTTGGAAACGGTGAAGATATCCACGCTTCCACTGCACGCGCAATGTACGGAGTGCAGGATGTAAGCGCCGATCAACGCCGAATAGCTAAGATTCTAAACTTTGGAGTGATCTACGGACTTGGACCGATCGGAGTAGCTCGTCAAACAGATCTGACTAGGAAGCAGGGACAGGAATTCATCGATCTTTACTTCGGCAAATACCCAGGAATTCGCAACCACATAGAGCAAGCTAAACAATTTGCTCGCGACACTGGTTTCGCGCAGACCGTCACCGGTCGGCGACGGTACCTGCCAGATATCAACGCTGGCCATCCAGGTCACCGAGCAGCTGCTGAACGAGTATCCGTAAACATGCCAATACAGGGAACGGCGGCAGACGTTATTAAGCTTGCCATGATTAATATTTCAAACGAAATGAAAACGCAACAAATGCAGTCAAAAATGTCCATCCAGGTTCATGACGAACTAATATTTGAAATCGCCCCTGGAGAACTGATGGAAATGCAAATGATGGTGACAACCATGATGCCAGAAGCCATGGATTTAACCGTCCCACTGCTGGTAGAAGCGAAAACTGGACCAACCTGGGGTGACATGGACTCAGTTGACTAGGTCCAGATCAAAATACGACAGGCAACAAACCGTAGTTAATTAAATCCAACGTCATCAAGATCTTCTGTCTTCCGAGCTCGTAATCGATCACGCAGCACTGACCAGAAAAGAACCCCTATACCAATCAACACTACCGCCCATCCAAAACCATAAAAGAACGTATTTTCAGTCACTATCAACACCACCAATCCCAAGCCTGCAACCACAAAACCCAAAGCAACAATCCACATTCCTGACCACTCAAGAACCTGTTTCATGATCACTCTCCAACAATTCAAACCAGAGAAAATACATGTATAACCACATCAGAACAGATCAAATAACATTCGATATGAAGATTATCAACTTGAACGTTATTGTCGGCTACTAGAAATCACAATTTAACTGTTTCGGATTACCAGAATTTACAATTAGACTTATATTTGGTGCGCGACCTGAGGTCGTAGCGTCAGCGGAGGGGTGGCAGAGTGGTTGAATGCGCTTGTCTTGAAAACAAGTATGTCCGCAAGGGCATCGCAGGTTCGAATCCTGTCCCCTCCGCCATATTTTTACCCACTATTCAGATGAATAGTGGCTGATGGTCATCTAGCTTCTACCTCACAACAACCATCTGTGAACTAAATATCTCAATCAGGCACAGGCAAATGTTTGTCGGAACCCAATATCCAATCCACAGTGATAACGACTACAAATTACTTGCACAATTGGGTGTCAACCATATCAACGGATTCCCCCCGGGCAGTGCAGATACATGGACTACCGATGTACTTAGCAAATACCGCCAAAAGGTCGAATCCTATGGCATTGCCGTCGACATGATCGCTCTGCCCATTGGCACCAAGCCAGAAGATAACCAATCTCCGAATATCACCTTAGGTATATCACCTGACCGTGACCGAGAGATCGAAATATGCCAAGACATTATCCGGGCCTGTGGTCAATCGGGGATTCCCGCCGTCAAGTACCGTTTGTTCATCATCGGTATTACCAGAACCGAACCAAAATACGGTCGGGGCGGTTCACTACGCTCCAGTTTTCACTGGAATGAAATCGATCAAAATGAACCGCCTGGTGTATGGGGAGAAGTTTCGGCGGACGAATACTGGGAACGCATAGATTATTTCCTCGAACGCATCGTACCCGTAGCAGAAGAATATAAAGTAAAGCTTGCATGTCACCCGCATGACCCCTACACCCCTGATGGTTACCGTGGAGTGAGCAGGGTTTTAGGAACAGTCGACGGGATGAAAAAGTTCGTGCAAATGCATGAAAGTTCTATTCATGGCCTTAATTTCTGCCAGGGAACCGTTTCAGAGATGCTAGATGATCCATCTACAGAAATATTCGATGTAATAAGGTGGTTCGGCAAAAGAGATAAAATTTTCAATGTGCATTTCCGAAATATCTCAGGCAAAAAACTCGAATTTGAAGAGACTTTCCCTGATGAAGGCGACGTAGATATGCTGAAGGCAGCCAGAACCTATAAAGAAGTGGGTTACAAAGGCATGTTGATGCCAGATCACGCCCCAGCGGTAGCAGGAGAAAATGCAGCCACCGTTGCGTTCGCCTACTGCTACGGATATATCAGGGCCGTTTTACAATCGATTGATGCATTGAATGATTAATTAACTTCAAGAAAATATCAGAACAAACAAAATCATCTTAGATCGTTACAACTAACGATCAGATCCAATAATTACACAATGTATAGATGCACTGTACAAAGAGTCGTGGACACTTCACCTAACCCTCGGTACGATAACTTATAACTTGCATCAATAAAACATTTGAGAACAGTTATTTTGTAAGGCACGCTCAATCGAATTGGACTTGAATAAGTGAACACCCATTCGTGAATATACACGAGTATCAAGCAAAAGAAATCTTCGAAAAATTTGGTGTGCCTACCCCAAATTCTGGAGTAGCCTCGACAGCCGAAGAAGCAATAGAAATTGCAGATCGAATCGGTGGACGCGTTGTAGTTAAAGCACAAGTACACGCTGGAGGACGAGGGAAAGCTGGCGGAGTAAAACTTGTTGAGTCATCTAAAGAGGCAGGCCAACTCACAGAGGAGTTGATCGGCACCCATCTCGTTACCAATCAAACAGGACCCACTGGAGTGCCAATTGAGAAGGTGATGATTGCCGAGACACTCGATATCAAAGATGAGCTTTACCTATCAATCGTAATAGACGGAGATTTAGGTGCTCCAGTCGTGATGGCCAGCAGCGAAGGTGGCATGGATATCGAGGAAGTCGCAGCCACAACCCCAGAGAAAATCTTCCGAGTAATCGCTGATCCCTTAATTGGACTTTCCCCATATCACGCCAGAGATTTAGCCATCGCTTTAGAGGTTCCATCAGAATCGATAAGAGCAACTACGAAACTAATAATAGACCTGTACAAGGTATTCATTGAAAATGATTGTTCACTTGTTGAAGTAAACCCCCTCGTAGTAACGAAGGATAACGCGATCGTAGCCTTGGACGCTAAGATCAACCTCGAAGATGATGCATTGTTCCGTCACCCAGAGCTAGCAAATTTAATTGATCCGAATCAATTGGACCCTCTGGAACAACGTGCTTATAAATCCGATCTCGCATATGTGAAACTCAGCGGGGGACGTGTTGGCTGCATGGTCAATGGCGCGGGGCTCGCTATGGCTACTATGGATATAACTAAGAACGCCGGGGCCGATCCGGCGAACTTTCTTGACATAGGAGGATCAGCCAATCAGGAGCGCATCGAGGAAGCGTTTAAAATCATAGTAGATGACACTGATGTCGAAATAGTCTTGGTGAATTTATTTGCGGGTATAGCCCGTTCAGATGTCGTCGCAGCAGGTATCGTAGCAGCAGCAGCAGAAACAGCCGCCAAAATGCCATTAGTTGTATCCATGCGTGGGACAAACGCAAAAGAGGGGATCGAGATACTCACCGACTCCGACCTTGATATCACGGTTGTAACAGATCTTGCAGGCGCGGCTGATGTATTACAACAAAAGCTATTAGAACTTGAGCGTTCAAACTAATGGCAATTCTTGTTGATTCGGAAACCCGTTTACTTGTTCAGGGCCTCGGCCGAGATGGAAGTTTTCAAGCAAGTAGAACCCTTGCATATGGCACAAACATGGTTGCGGCAGTGCACCCTGGCCGCAATGGACAAAAGTTCGAAAACAATGTCCCATTCTTTTCACAAGTAGCGGATGCAGTAGACCAAACGGGGGCAAACACCGGAATCATATTTGTCCCCGCACCGTTTGCTATGGATGCGATAATTGAACAGGTCGATGCAGGGCTGGAACTTGTTGTCTGCATCACAGAAGGTGTCCCGGTAATCGACATGGTGAAGGTCATGGCCTACATCAAAGATAAACCAACGCGATTAATCGGATCAAACTGCCCGGGCGTATTGAGTCCTGGATATAAAGCCAAAGTAGGCATCATCCCCAGCAATATCGTAAAACCCGGTAATGTAGGTGTCGTCTCGCGGTCTGGAACTCTTACCTACGAAGCAATTGCACAGTTGGTCCAACATGGAATGGGTCAATCCACATGCGTCGGGATCGGTGGAGACCCTGTGCACGGAACAACATTCACTGATGTTCTTGAACTATTTGAAGCTGATAAGGAAACCGAAGCTATCGTTTTGATAGGTGAAATTGGAGGCACGCGCGAACAACTGGCTGCCGATTACATCAAAAAACACATAAATAAACCTGTCGTAGCTGCGATTGCTGGCCAATCAGCTCCAGCTGGAAAGCGTATGGGGCACGCGGGAGCCATTATCACCGGCAAGGCAGCTATGGCTTCTGAAAAGATCAAAACACTCGCGGAGGCCGGAGTACATATCGCTGAATCGCCTGCATTAATCGGTGCAAAAATGAAGGAAGTACTTGGCTAGTTCGAGCTTTGCCGCATGAAACTCACCGAACGGTATATCCACACAGGCAAAATCGCACTAAATCTGTCTGAATGGGCTACGCCGACACCAAATGCACCGCCAATACTGCTTTTACATGGATACGGGTCAAACTCGCAAACCTGGGGCCGTGTAACCGATAAACTTTCGAGGTCCTTTCACCTGTTTGCTCTGGATTTAAGAGGGATGGGCAGATCCGGGCGTTATGGCCAGAATTCCGTTCGCCAGACATGGGCGGATGATGTGATATCGGCAATCAAAATAATCACTTCAAAACCGATAATGATTATCGGTCATTCACTCGGAGGATGGGTAGCGAGTGCAGTATCCGCCCAATGTCCCGAACTGATATCCAAGGTAGTCTTAGTGGAACCCTATTCCGGAGTCTATTCCGAAGTACGCAAACAGGCAGCGAAACGACCTCCTCATCAGCGTAGCCTTAGAGCAAAACAGATCCGGAACGCACGCAGACCTGAAGATCTATCTCTTGCGGTTTCAAAACAGTACCCTGGAGTTTCTGAAGACAGCATCAAACGCATTGCTCATATGTGGTTTCAGATGGATCCCGGATTAGAGGAGGCCCCGGTTAGTTCGTCAGAAGAAACGGAAACCTTCGACGAAATTTTCCGCAACATAAAATCCTCGACCCTGATCATAAACGGATCCGTGCTTGAAGGTGGAATCCTCTCAGAAAAAGAAACTGCACGTATCGCCGGACTGATACCAAACTCACGAGTTCTCTACTGGCCCAAAGTCGGTCATTCTCCCCATATCGCCCGTAACCACGATTTCATCCGTGCAGTTCGACGATTCTGGGACGAATAATAGTGAAAACAAAATGGTGACGAAAAAATATTTAGAAAAACAATTCTCATGCAAGACCATCAAGTTAAACTACGCTGAGGGTCAACAAAACGGTCCTCCAATGATTCTCCTCCATGGATTGGGAGGCAGATGGGTGAATTGGGAATCGGTCATAGATCAGTTCGCTGATACATGGCACGTCCACGCTATCGATCTCCGTGGCCATGGCGACTCGGGTTGGGTTCCAAACAAGTACGCATTTATTGATTATCAATTAGAAGTGATTGAATTCATACAGGAAGTCATCAAGCAACCTGTATACGTGGTCGGACACTCATTGGGTGGTATCACAGCGGCTGAACTCTGTGCCAGAAAGCCAGAGATGGTAATAGCAGCTGCGCTGGAAGACCCGCCACTTTATATTAGTGAATGGTTTGATGAATCGAACTTCGCCCCAATATTCCAGGCCGTGCTTGATATAAGAAAACAAAACCTAGATGAACGCGGAACAGCAGTTGAATTGCGCAAGATCGACCCCGAGTCTTCCGACGAAGCAATATTTACCAGAGCACAAGCCGTTAACAGGGCAGACCCCGGGGTATGGGATGCCGCAATCAGCGGTCAAATCCATGAAAAATGGAACCCCGACGAAGTGCTCCAGGCCATAAAAGCCCCCACCCTTTTGATGCAGGCAAACCCCGATAAAGGGGGAGCGCTAAGAGACGTTGAGGCCAGCCGAGCAGATGAACTTCTCGAGAATGGTAGATACGTAAAGTGGGACGATGTAGGGCATGGAATGCACAATGAAAAACCGAAAGAATTTGTAACTTTGCTGAACGCTTTCTTCGGACAGATTTTACGAAAACGGCAAAGCCCACTCTGATTAAGTTCTAATTATCACTGATTAGTGCGTAGTCTGAGCTAAACTTCACAATCACAAATTACGTGAATCAATCCCAAGTGAAACATCTATAAATCCAAAAATCCAATGACTGTTGAATTCTTACCTGCACCAGGCACCCCTGT
>CEOQ01265375.1_pt1 | contig 31936 bp, 32 predicted proteins | sample 361351 | NCBI WGS metagenome assembly CEOQ01 (sample SAMEA2619907, study PRJEB7988) | marine metagenome | biome: marine biome (ENVO:00000447); feature: deep chlorophyll maximum layer (ENVO:xxxxxxxx); material: "saline water (ENVO:00002010), including plankton (ENVO:xxxxxxxx)" | depth 60 m | reverse complement strand
CAAACCACCTGTTCCAGCTCTTATTTCAATTATTGCATTTTTTGAGTCAGCCTCGTCTTTAGGTAATAAAAAAAGCTTTATTTTTTTTTCATTAGATTGATTTTTAATAATTAAATCTTTTATTTCATTTTCTGCTAATGTTTGCATTTCTTTATCTATGTTTTTATCAAAAATAATTTTTTCAAGATCCTTTTTTTCTTTATTAAATGAAGCATATTCTCTTGCTTCTTTGATTATATCATTTAAATCAGAGTATTCTTTTGATTTTTCTGCAAAGTTTTTTTTATCTATGCTTCCTGAAGATAATTCTTTTTCTAAATTTTCATGCTTAGAGATAAGATCTCTTACTTTTTCTAACGGTATCATCCCTTATTCTTTTCCTAGTTCTTCAACTTTTTTTTCTACAAGAGAAACTACTTTTGATATAATTTCCTCATTAGAAATCTTTTCGGTTTGTAAACCCTTTATATACAGCATATTATTGTTTCTACCTCCTCCTGTAATTCCTATATCTGTAAGAGCTGCTTCACCGGGACCATTAACAACGCATCCAATGATAGACAAAGTTATAGGGGTTTTTATATGTGATAATTTTTCCTCTAAAATTTTAACTGTTTCAATAACTTCAAATCCTTGCCTCGCACATGATGGACAGGATATTATTTTTACACCCCTGTTCCTCAAGTTTAAGGATTTTAATATTTCATTACCCACCTTAACTTCTTGAACAGGATCATCTGATAATGAAATTCTTATTGTGTCACCAATTCCATCAAGTAAAAGGGTTCCTAATCCTATTGATGATTTTACACTTCCAGGTATAAAACTACCAGATTCTGTAACTCCTAAATGTAAAGGATATTCAGTAACTTTGGATAATTGTTTGTATGCGGCAATTGATAAAAAAACATCTGATGATTTTACACTTATTTTAAAATTATGAAAATCCTGATCTTCTAAAATTTTAATATTCCTAATTGCGCTTTCAACTAAAGCTTCTGGGCAGGGTTCTTTATATTTTTCTAAAATATCTTTTTCTAATGAGCCAGAATTTACTCCAATTCTAATCGCACAATCATTGTTTTTAGCTGCAGAAATTATTTCACTAATTTTTTTTATATCTCCTATATTTCCTGGATTAATTCTTAAACATTTTGCACCATTATCAGCTGACTCTAGTGCTCTTTTATAATGATAATGAATATCAGCAATAATTGGAATCTCCGAATGTTTTACAATTTCTTTTAAAGCAAAACTACTTTCCTCATCTGGGACTGATACTCTTACTAAATCTGCTCCTTCTTGTGCAATTAAATGTATTTGCTCCAAAGTTTTTTTTGTATCTTTGGTTAAGGTGTTTGTCATAGATTGTACTGAAATAGGATGATCATTTCCAATTAAAACATTTCCAACTTTCACTTCTCTAGTTTTTTTTCTTTTAATATCTCTGAAGGGTCTCAAGCTCATTTTATTTATCTAAATTAAATTCTTTATGAAGTACTTCTATAGATTTTTTCAAATCTTTTTTATTTATAAGAACTGAAATTTTAATTTCTGAAGTTGATATTACTAAAATATTTATATTTTTTTTTGCTAAAGCTTGAAACATTCTGTAAGATACTCCTGGTGTTGTTATCATGCCCACCCCAACAATAGAAACTTTTGCAACATTTTTATCAATTATTAAATTTCTAAAAATGATTTTATTATTTTTTTTTATTAATTTTTCAGTTTTCGAAACTTCTTCGGATTTGATAGTAAAAGTTAAGTCTGTTTCTTTTCCATTGGCGGAAATATTCTGAACAACCATATCAACATTAATTTGATTTTCTGATAAAGGTTTAAAAATTGATGCGGCAATTCCTGGTTTATCTTTAACTCCAACAAGTGTTATTTTAGCATCATTTTTTGTTGATGATATTCCAGTGATAATTTTGTTACTTAGAATATTCTTAGCTTTGGTAATTAAAGTGCCTTTTTTATTTACAAATGAAGATTTTACCTCAATATCAATTTTGTTTAGCCTAGCATCTTGAATAGATTGGGGCTGCATTACCTTTGCACCTAGTGAAGCCATTTCGAGCATTTCTCCAAAAGAAATAACTCTTATTTTTTTTGCTTTCCTGTTTGAATTTGGATCAGTTGTGTAAACCCCATCAACATCTGTGTATATTATGCATTTCTTTGCATTAAAGAATTTGGCCATCATTATTGCACTCGCATCAGATCCCCCTCTTCCTAAAGTGGTAATTCTATTATTAAAATTTATTCCTTGAAAACCTGTAACGATAGGAATTCCGCCAGTTTTTAAATATTTTAATATTTTTCTTTTATTTATTTTATTAATTCTTGCCGATTTATATTGACCAATTGATAAAATTGGAACCTGCCAACTCATCCAAGATTGTGATTTATATCCAATCTCACAAAGTCTGCCTGCAATAAGCGAGCATGCCATCTGTTCACCTGAAGATACTAAAACATCATATTCCGACGATTCAAAATTTTTAGAAATTTTTTTTGATTTTTTTATTAGATCATTTGTCACACCGGACATCGCAGAAGAAATCACAATCACTCTGTAATTTTTTTTATATGAAGCAATTATTTTTGCTACTTTTTTTATTCTATCTATTGTACCTACTGAGGTACCACCAAATTTTAATACGACAATTTTCATTGATGTTTATTTTTTTAAAAGTTAAATATATTGATAAAATACATCTTGCATGTAATGTCAACCCAGAATGAGAAATAACACAATTAATAGAGAAGAGATAGAAAAATTTTCAAAAATTGCAGCTGAATGGTGGGATCAAAATGGTAAATTTAAACCACTTCATAAATTTAATCCTATAAGAATCAAATATATTAAAGATAATATAGGTAAAGATTTTAATATAAAAAAAAAATCAAAACCTCTTAAAAATTTAGATATTTTAGATATTGGTTGTGGTGGAGGCTTGCTTAGTGAGCCACTTGCAAGACTTGGGGCTAAAGTAGTTGGAATTGATGCTTCAGAAAGAAATATTAAAGTTGCAAAACTTCATGCAAAACAAAGTAAAATAAAAATTGATTACTTCTGTACATCTCCAGAAAAATTTAAACCAAAAAAAAAATTTGATGTAGTTTTGAATATGGAAATAGTTGAACATGTAGATAACGTAAATATATTTATCAATCAAAGCTCAGAACTTTTAAAAAAAAATGGCATTATGTTTATAGCGACACTTAATAAAACTCTAAAATCATATATATTTGCTATAATTGGTGCAGAATATATACTTAGATGGCTACCTATTGGAACACATGATTGGGAAAAATTTATAGAACCTTCCGAGTTAGAGAAAATTTGTAAAAATAATTTTTTAAAATTAGATAGATCTGATGGCTTTAAATACAATCCTTTAAATGACGATTGGAAAATAAGTTATGATAAATCTGTAAATTATATTTCAAAATTTAGAAAAGTTTAATTATCTTTATCATTTACCCAAGGAATTAGTTCTGTTTCTATACCTTCATCTTTGAGCTCTTTAACTTCATCTATTGATGCTTTTCCGTAAATTCCTTTTTTTGGTTTTTTGTTACTGTAATGAATTGATCTTGCTTCATAAGTAAAATTATCACCAACATCTTCAAAGTTATTTTTAATAAATTTTTGGTACTCTTTTAATTTTTTTTTGATTTTTTTATAATTTTGGTTAGTTTCTATTTTAAATTCTTTATCTTTTTTCCGGTTAACAACATTAGGTGCCATTATTGTTTTTTCTACTTTATCTGAATTACATTTTCGACAATTTAAAAGTTTTAATTTTTTAACTTTTTCATATTCTTTTGATGAAGCAAACCAACTATCAAAGCTATGTAAGCAATTTTTACAATTTAATTTATATTTAATCATGATATTGATTTAGTAATTAATTTTTTATTTTCAATAATAATTAAGTTCTATAATCGGCATTTATTTCAACATATTTTTTTGTTAAATCCATAGTATAGACTGTAAATTTTTTTAGACCTGTACCTATTTCAACTGTAATATCAATATTTTCATTTTTCATATATTTAGATAAGTCATTTTCATTATATGAGCTATAAAGTTCACCTTTTTCTACTATTTTGTAATTTCCAAATTTAATATTTAGCTTTTTTAAATCTATCTTCACATTTGCTTTTCCGATAGCCATTACTATTCTTCCCCAATTTGGATCTTCTCCTGCTATTGCAGTTTTTACTAAAGTTGAATTGGCTATAGAAAAAGCGATTTTATTTGCATGAATATCATTTTTACAATTTAATACATTTATTGTAACAAATTTTGATGCACCTTCTCCATCAGCCGCTACTCTCTTGGCTAAGTTTAAAAGAACATTGTTTAATCCTTTGTTAAAATCTAACAATCTTTTATCTTGAAATTTTTTTATTTCAGAATTTTTAGCTTTACAAGTAGCAAAAATTGAAACCATATCATTTGTACTTGTATCACCGTCGCAAGAAATAGCATTGAAAGTATTGGTTACATTTTTTTTTAGACATTTCTTTAAAACACCAGATGAAATATTTGCGTCGGTAAATACAAATCCTAAAGTAGTAGCCAGGTTAGGATAAATCATTCCAGATCCTTTCGCTATGCCATAAATCTTTACATTTGTATTTCCAATTTTACATTCCTCCATTGCTAATTTAGGTTTTAAATCAGTTGTCAAAATACCCATTGCGGCTTTCATCCAAATATATTTATTTTGTGTATACTTAATTTTTTTTATTAATTCTGGGAGGGAAAACTTGATTTTATCACTAGGAAATGTCTCTCCTATAGTTCCAGTACAAGCAAATAATAAATTATTTTGTTTTATTTTTTCTGGATTAACTTCATCTTGTTTTTGTTTTTCAGATAATAATTCTGATAAATTTTCAGCAATTTGTTTTAGTCCTGAATAACCTTTTTTTCCAGTAAACGCATTGGCATTCCTTGTATTGACTAACAATCCTTTTATTTTTCTATTTTTTATTTTTAAGTTCCACTTAATATTTTCAGAGACAATTTTCGATTGAGTATAAACACTGGCGTGATTAGCTCCATTTCTAAAATAAAATAAAACCAGGTCATCTCTTTTATTACCATAAAGGTTTGCACTTGTGGTTGAAATAGATAGGCCATCTATATGGTCTAAATCTTGAAAATCGCCTATTTTTGAGTCCTTATCTTTCGAGTTAAAGAAGTTGTCTATGTTTATAACCATGCTATTTAAATATTTAATATAATGATTATATAAAAATTAAAAAAAATAATACAGTAAAATATAATTAATGTTAAATCCTTTTAAAATTATTTCAAAATTTATTAAGTCCGGAAATCAAAAGGAACTAGATAGAATTAATAAAATTGTATCTGAAGTAAATAATCTAGAAAAAGAAATTGAAAAGTTAGATGATAAAGAATTTCCAGAAAACACATCGAAATTAATAAATGAACTAGGTAAAAATAAAAAATTTGAAGATATACTTCCGAGGGCATTTGCATTGATTAGAGAAGCATCAAAAAGAGTAAATGAGGAAAGACACTTTGATGTTCAAATCATTGGCGGAGTGGTACTTCATGAAAATAAAATAGCTGAGATGAAAACGGGTGAAGGAAAAACCTTAACTATTGCTTTAGCCGCTTACTTGAATGCTTTAAAAAAAAAAGGAGTTCATGTTGTTACAGTTAACGATTATCTTGCAAAACGAGATTGTGAGAATATGGGTAAAATTTATAAGTTCTTGGGATTAACTTGTGGATATATTAATACAGGACAATCTGATGATGAAAGAAGAAAAAATTATAATTGTGACATAACTTATGCAACTAACAGTGAACTAGGTTTTGATTACCTCAGAGATAACATGAAGTTTTCTTCAGATACAATTGTTCAAAGAGGTCATTTTTTTGCAATTGTTGATGAGATAGATTCTTGTTTAATTGATGAGGCAAGAACCCCTTTGATTATATCTGGGGCCGCAGAAGACAGAACAAGTCAATATTTAGCTGTTGATAAACTTGTGAGAGCATTGAAAGATGACGATTTTGAAATAGATGAAAAAGACAAAAATATTCTTCTTACAAATAAAGGAATAGATAGTGTTGAAAAAATTTTTTCAAATGCGGGTATTTTAAAAAATAATAATTTTTATGATCCTGAAAATTTATCTTTAGTTCATCATGTTAATCAAGCATTAAGAGCCAATCATCTATTTCAAAATGGAAGAGATTATATTGTTAAGGATGATCAAATAATAATTATAGATGAACAAACTGGAAGACAATTACCAGGAAGAAGATTCGGTGATGGTTTACACCAATCTTTAGAAGCTAAGGAAAAACTAAATGTTCAATCAGAAAATCAAACTTTAGCATCAATAACTTATCAAAATTACTTTAAGTTGTATGATAAACTTTGCGGATGTACTGGAACAGCGGCAACTGAGTCTCAAGAATTTTTTGAAATTTATAATCTTTCAGTAGTATCAATTCCTACAAATAAAAAAATGATTAGAAAAGATTGGAATGATCAAATATTTAGAACAGCAAAAGAAAAGGATCAAGCAATTGTAGATAAAATTCAAGAATGTAATAATAAAGGTCAGCCACTTTTAGTTTTTACATCAAGTATTAACCAATCTGAGCATTATTCTAAATTATTAAAAAATAAAGGTATAGAACACACAGTTCTAAATGCAAAGAATCATGAAAAAGAAGCTGAGATAATAGCAAACGCAGGAACTAAAAATTCAGTTATTATTACGACAAGTATATCTGGTAGAGGTGTAGATATTAAATTAGGTGGCAAAAAAAATATTAAAGACGAAAAAAATGAAATCAAGTCATTAGGAGGACTTTTTGTAATAGGAACAGAGAGAATGGAAAGTCGAAGAGTCGATAATCAAGCTAGAGGGCGATCTGGAAGACAAGGTGACGAAGGAAACTCAATTTTTTTTGTTAGTTTAGAAGATGATCTAATGAGAATATTTGGCTCAGAATCAATGAATAATATTTTAGAAAAACTTGGATTGAAAGATGGTGAAAGTATCGATCATCCTTGGATTAATAAAGCATTGGAAAGAGCACAACAAAAGGTTGAGGCAAGAAACTTTGATATAAGAAAAACATTACTAAAATTTGATAATGTATTAAATGACCAAAGACATGTCATTTTTGGTCAAAGAAATAAAGTAATTTCTGACCAAAAATCTAGTTCTTATGCAGATAATTTTTTGGAAGAATTAATTGTTGATCTTACTGATCTCAAATCAAAGAAATTAGTTAATCCAAAAAACAACCAATTTAAAAACCAAATCAGCACAATAATGGGAAAATTAATTAATGAAAATGAAATAGAAAACTTATCAAAATTAAATGATAAAGAATTTTCAAATTATATTAAAGAAAAATTCGAACTCAAAAGAAAAGAAAGATTAGAGTTAATAAATCCTGATCAAATGGAAGAATTAGAAAAAAGAATATTCTTACAACTTATTGATCAGAACTGGAAATCACACATCCAATATTTAGAGTCTTTACGACAAGTAATAGGTCTCAGATCTTATGGACAAAGAGATCCTTTGGTTGAATATAAAAAAGAAGCATTTAATCTTTTCGAGAATTTATTAAAAAAACTTAAAATGGATTTGATTACAATTCTTTTTAATCTTAAGATTGTAAATGAAAATCAAAGAATTGATAACTCATCTCAAAATAAAGAAAAATTTGATGAAATTGCAAAAAAAAAAATTGGTAGAAATGAACCTTGCACATGTGGATCAGGTAAAAAATATAAGCACTGTTGTGGATCTTTATAAAACAGAAAAAGTCAATAATATTAACAAAACTATTATTCCTAAATAAAAAGAAACTTTATTTTTTAAAATATAAAATTTTATTTTATCTAAAATATTTTCTTTCATTAAAAGATTATCCGATTGCTCTCGATTTGTAGAAAAACCTTTCATTCTTCCAATGGATAAAAACTTATTTTTTCTATGTGCTAAAATCTCCTCTCCACTCATATTTTCAAAAAATTGTAAATTTTTTTCAAGAGATTTTTTTAACTCTTTAATTACAACTTCTTTATCTCTATGAGCTCCACCGTTAGGTTCATGTATTACTTCATCTATAATTTCTAATTTTAATAAATCTTCTGAGGATAACTTCATAGCTTTAGCTGCTTCCAATGTTTTCTTTGGATCTCTCCATAAAATTGTAGCGCATCCCTCAGGAGAAATTACAGAATATATTGCATTTTGAAACATAAGAACTTTATTTGATGAAGCTAGAGCAATTGCTCCACCAGATCCTCCTTCACCTATAATTACTGATATTGTTGGAACTGTTAATTCCATGCTGCACTCTATAGATTTTGCTATTGCTTCGGCTTGACCGCGCTCTTCCGCCCCAACGCCCGGGTAAGCACCTGGTGTATCTATAAGTGAAATTATAGGAATCTTAAATTTGTTAGCTAGTTTCATCAATCTAATTGTTTTTCTATATCCCTCGGGCCTCATCATTCCAAAATTTCTTTCAATTCTTGAATTTAAATCTTCTCCTTTTTCCTGGCCTATAACTAAAACTGACTTTCCTTTAAATTTCGCAAAACCTGCAATAACCGATTTATCCTCCCCATAAAATCTATCTCCTGAAAGAGAAATAAATTCCTCAAAAATATTTTCAATAAAAAACTTTGCTTTTGGTCTATCTTCGTGTCTGGCTACAAGTGTTTTCTGCCAAGGATCAAGATTAGCATATATCTCTTTTAACTTTGTATCTATTTCATTTTGTATTTCGGAAATTTTTTTTGTATCAACTTCAGAAAGGCCTTCTTTGTTAAATGGATCTTTTAAATTTTCTAGTTGATCTTCAAGACTCTTGATATCACTTTCAAAATTTAAATAATTTTTCATAAAATTATATGTTTATTATATTTAAAAAAGGCAATAAAGTGTCCAAATAAATATAAGATTTTAGATTCATTATGCATGAAAAATATGTAAAAATTCACAGCCTTTCAGTATCTAAACTATTATATGATTTTATTAATAAAGAGGCTATTCCAGGAACCGAGATTAATGAAAATAAATTTTGGAAGGGTTTTGATAGAGTTGTAAATGAATTAACCAAAAAAAATAAAAAAATATTACAATATCGCGCCAGATTGCAAATGGATATCAATCGATGGCACCTAGATAATAATTCAAAACTAAATATTAGTGAATACGAAAAGTTTTTAAAAAAAATTGGATATATAGTTAATAGTGGTCCTGATTTTGAGATAAAAACAAAAAATGTAGATGAAGAAATTTCTAAAATAGCAGGACCTCAGCTTGTTGTTCCGGTAATGAACGCCAGATACACTCTGAATGCTGCTAATGCAAGATGGATGAGTTTATACGATAGCCTGTATGGAACAGATATAATAGAGTCTGAGGAATCAGCAAGCGAAAGATATGATCCTGAAAGAGGTCTTGAAGTAATAAAATATACAAAAAATTTTTTAGATAAGTATTTTACAACAAAAAAATTTAGCTGGAAAAATGTACTAAAAATTGAAATTGATGATAATTTTTTAAATCTAAAATGTTATAAAGGTGAAACTACCTTAAAAGATCCTAACAAATATATTGGGTACAGAGGGGATAAAAAAAACCCTGAAGCAATTATTTTGAAAAACAACAATCTTCATATTGAAATAATAATAAACCCTGATGCATTTAGTGCTAAAAGTGATCCTGCAGGTATATCTGATATAATTGTTGAGTCTGCGATAACAACTATTTGTGATCATGAAGACTCGGTAGCTGGTGTTGATGCTGATGATAAAGTAAATGGCTACAGAAATTGGCTTGGTCTAATGAAAGGTAACTTAACTATAGAATTTGAAAAATTTGGTAAGAGACTAATTAGAAAATTAAATCCAGATAGAAAATTTAAAACTTATGATGGTAAAGATGCAAAACTTAAGGGAAGAGCTTTATTATTAAATAGAAATGTGGGACACTTAATGTCCAACCCATCAATTCTACTCAGAGATGGTTCAGAAATTCCTGAGGGAATAATGGATGCTTTTGTAACCAGTTTGTGTGCTTTGCACGATCTAAAAAAGAAAAAAAATTCAAAAATGGGTTCTATATATATTGTTAAACCAAAAATGCATGGTCCTGATGAGTGTAAATTTACTGATTTGATATTTGAAAATGTAGAAAATATTTTAGGTTTAAAAAAGTATACAATCAAATGTGGTATAATGGATGAAGAGAGAAGAACATCTGTTAATTTAAAAGAGTGTATAAGAAGTTTAAAACATAGAGTGTTTTTTATAAATACTGGATTTCTAGATCGTACAGGAGATGAAATTCATACATCAATGGAGTGTGGTGTTATGATTAAAAAAGGTGATATGAAATCATCTAATTGGATTAAAGCTTACGAAAATAACAATGTCCAAGTTGGATTAAATTGTGGATTTTCTGGAGTTGCTCAAATAGGAAAAGGCATGTGGGCTATGCCTGATAGAATGAACGAAATGATACAGCAAAAAGTAGGACATGTTGAGGCTGGAGCTAATTGTGCATGGGTTCCTTCTCCAACAGCCGCAGCTTTGCATTCTCTTCATTACCATCAATTAAATGTATTTAAAATACATAAGCAAATTAAGAACAAAAAAAATGGTAAGTTAAAAGATTTACTCTCAATACCAATTGTTCAAAAACCAAACTGGAGTAAAGAAGAAATTAATAATGAAATTAGCAATTCATGTCAAACTATCTTGGGTTATGTCGTTAGATGGATAGACCAAGGAATTGGTTGTTCGAAAGTTCCTGACATAAATAATATAGGATTAATGGAAGATAGAGCTACACTAAGAATTTCTTCACAACATATAGCTAACTGGCTTCATCACGGTATATGCAGTAGAAAACAAGTTTTGGAGATTATGAAAAGAATGGCTAAAATTGTTGATGATCAAAACAAAGGTGATAAAAATTATCAAAAAATGTCTCCTGGTTTTGACAAGTCAATTGCCTTTAAAACGGCCTGTGAATTAATCTTTCAAGGTAAACACCAGCCCTCGGGATATACTGAGCCTTTGTTACATCTAAATAGATTAATTAAAAAAAATTAATTTTTTTCAATATCAATATTTCTTCTATTTTTAAACGCTGATATTAAAGTCCCATCATCTAAATTTTCAATTTCGCCACCAACTGGTAGTCCTTGTGCAAGTTTTGAAATTTTTATATTTAGATTTTTTAAACTATCTTTTATATAAAAAGCTGTTGTTTGGCCCTCTACAGTAGCGCTAGTAGCAATTATTACTTCTTCTATATTGTCCTTTTTTATTCTTTTTATCAACGAGTCAATTAAAAGTTCTGATTTACCTTTATTGTTATTTTCTGAAATTGTTCCACCTAATATATGGAAATATCCATTATATATGCTTGAGTTTTCAATACTCCATTGATCTGCAATATTCTCAACTACACATATTTTTTTGGTTTTTGAAGATGTATTTTCGCAGTTATTACATCCAGATAATTTTGATTTCAGAGCACCGCAATACTGGCATCTTGAAACATTTTTATACAAATCATTTAATGTCATTAAAAAAGATTTCATTAAATCTTCTTTATTATTAATAAGTTTCAATATTATCCTTCTAGCTGACTTAGGTCCAAGACCAGGTAATTTTGATATTAGTTTAATTAGTTCTTCAATTTCAGAAATATTTTGCATTATTTAAAGTGGCCATTTAAAACCAGAAAGATTGAAACTTCCGGTAGCTTTTGAAATTTCTTCTGTTGTTTTTGATTTTACTTTGGATTTAGCATTATTATGTGCGGCTGTGATTAAATCTTCAATAATTTCTCTATTTTCTTTTAATATTTTTTCAGATAAATCCACTTTAACCATTTCACCCTCGCCATTCAATGTTACTTTTACTTCTCCTCCTCCCGAAACTCCCTCTGCTTGTATTAACTTTATTTTATTTTGGCTTTCTTTCATTTTAATCTCAAGTTCTTTTGCTTGATCTAAAATTTTTTTAAAATCTGTCATTATTTTTCCTTTTTAACATCAATAAGTTCGGCATCTGATAATATTTCAGTAATTTTTTTAAATTCATTGGAACTTTTTAATGACTCTATAATATTAATTTTATCTTTCTCTGATGTTTGTTTTTTTGTCAACATTCCATGTTTTTTAGAAAATGTAATAATCCATCTCTGTAACGTCCATTCATAAAGTTTTTGTGATAAATCTTTTACAAAGTTTTTATCAAGTTTTTCATTAAATGAAATTTCTATTCTTTTTTCATCAAAACTAACTAGATTTACATTTGTTTCTAACTCGTACTTTAGTTTTAATTCTTTTTTTTCAGCACATAAACTTATTAAACTTTCAAAATCCTTTATTCTAATCTTTTCTTCACTAAAATCTTTTTTTTTACTTATTTGTAATTCATCTTCTTGGAAAATATTTTTGATTTGACTTACAGTCTTATTTTTAAAAGTTAAGTTATCCTCAGAAGAAGTTAATATTTTTGTTTTAATTTGGTTTTCTTGATTTTTAATATCTTCATTATGATAATCTCTTGATGTTTCTTCCTTTATATTTTTTAGATATAGTAATCTCAGTAAAAACATTTCAACCGAAATATTTTGATTTGAAACAACTTCAAGTTCATTCATTGACTTTATTGCGAATTGCCAAAAAATCATAAATATATTTGGACTAATATTTTTACTTATATTCAAAATTTGATCGTACTCTTTGTCATTTAATGAAAAGTTGTTTCCACCAAGATTAATCGACTCAATATTTTTAAAGTAATAAAGCAATTCCAAAAAATCATTTAAAAAAATTTTTGGTTCAACGCCAGATTCATAAATTGATCTGTACGTTTTAAGAACTTCTTCTTCATTGCCTTCAAATAAATATTCAAATATTTTTATTAAAGAACTTTTATCATAATAACCAAAAATCTTTTGTGCTGTTTTAAGGGTTAGTTTTTTTTCACTTTCACTTATCAAGGCTCTATCTAATAAAGATAATGAATCTCTAACTGATCCTTCTGAAATTTTTACAATTAGTTTTAGAGCATCTTCGTCTGCTTCTCTTTTTTCTAACTTGCAAATTTTTTGAAGAAATTTTAAAAGTTCTTCAGATTTAATTCTTGAAAGGTCGAATCTTTGGCATCTTGATATAACTGTAATAGGAATTTTTTTTATTTCTGTGGTAGCAAAAATAAATTTTAAGTATTCTGGAGGTTCCTCGAGAGTTTTAAGTAAGGCATTAAATGCTTGTTTGCTTAGCATGTGAACTTCATCAATAATAAATATTTTATATTTTGCTATTGATGGACTATATCTAGAAAACTCTATTAAATCTCTTACATCATCAACGCCAGTCTTGCTAGCAGCATCCATCTCAAGAACATCTATGTGATTAGAATTAATTATCGAGTCACAACTGTCACAAAAATTATCACTACACAACTTATCAACACCATTTTTACAGTTCAATGCTTTTGCAACAATTCTGGCAATCGTTGTTTTTCCCACCCCTCTTATTCCGGTAAATAAATATGCGTTAGGAATTTTTTTTAACTTAATTGAATTGTAAATTGTTTTAGCAATTACTTCTTGGCCTATTAAGTCATTGAAATTCTGAGGCCTATACTTTAAAGACAATATTTTTGATATTTTAGACATAAATTTTTTAGGGCCAATCAACCTGAATATTACTCATTACCCTTGCTGTTTTTCAACCCTGGGGGAGTTCATGGTAACTCCACCTGATTGACCCAATTTATTATATCAGTAAAATTTTTCAATCTAAGAGAAAGTTAATAAAATTTATTTTATTCTGAAACTATCTGCTTCAAAAACACCTAGAACGTGCATATCTTCACAATGAAGTCCCAGTTCTTCTAGTGAATTTTTAACTTTTTGATCCTCTATATGACCATCTAGCTCGCAAAGGAAAAAATATGATGAGAATGAATTTTTTTCAGGGAAACTTTGTAATTTAGTTAAATTAACTCCGTTTAATGCAAATCCTGAAAGTGCCGAATATAAAGCGGCGGCTTTGTCTTTAAGCTTAAAAAGAATGGATGTAATATAATTCTTATTACTAAACTCTGGTTGAAATATATCTTTACCCATAATTAAAAATCTAGTTACGTTTTCTTTGTCGTCTTGAATATTTGATTTTAAAACTTCCAAATTATAGATTTTTGCACTTAGATCAGATGCTATTGCCCCCTTTGTCTTATCTCCGCTTTCCGATATATATTTTGCTGATCCAGCTGTATCTGCTCTGACATTCTCAACAAATTTATTTTTTTTTATAAAATCAGAGGATTGACTTAGTGCTTGTGCATGAGAATATACATTTTTTATATCTTCTAATTTAGTCTTCGGCAATCCTAGAAGATTGTGTTGAATCTTCAAAAAATGTTCTGCATAAATATTTAGTCTGTACTTAAAAATTAAGTATTCTACCCCAATATTTCCTGTTGTTTTATTCGACTCTGGAATAATTGCCCTTACCGTTGAATCTTTGTTGGCCATTTCAAAACACTCGTCAAATGTTTTGCAGGAGATTGTTTCACAATTTGGATAGTTTTTTAAAGCACAACTTTCACTATAACTTCCAGATATTCCTTGATAAGCAATTTTCATTTTTATTTTATATTATATTATTTTTTAATTTCCAATAAATTCCTTACCTTTTCAAAATCTTCTTTCGTATCAACTCCGATAGGTGAGTTTTTTGCAAGAGCTATATCAATTTGTATATTATTTTCTAGAGCTCTCAATTGTTCAAGTTTGTATTTTTTTTCATTTTCTGTTTGATTTAATGATACAAATTTCTTTAAGGTTTCAATTCTATATTGATATACACCTATATGATGATAGACATTATTATAATTGGGGTCAATTGTTGCTCTAAAAAAATTTTCAGCTTTTGACATATTGTCAAAGTTTATTTTATTAAACGTTTTTACTTTAACGACTGATTGGTCATTTAATTGATCTTTTGACTTTAATTCACATCCTAAAGATCCCATTTCAGAATTATTTTTTAATATTTTGCGATTTAAGTTAATTACATCATTTTTAGAAATCATTGGTTCATCCCCTTGAATATTTAATATATAATCTACGCTGTTCATATTAAGTTTGCTTAAAGCGTCATAAACTCTATCAGTACCTGTCCTTGCTTTTTTTGTTAAAATACCTTGTCCTCCATTTGCTTTTATATCGTCTAAAATCTCTTTATCTTCTGCGGCTACGAATACTTCTCCTATATTGCATTCCATAGCTTTTTTATAAACATGGGAAATAATTGAAACGCCATTTATTTTGAACAATGGTTTGCCTGGTAACCTTGTTGCGGCTAATCTTGATGGTATTATAATTAATGTTTTCTGCATAAATCCAATTATTCATGCGTCTTTGGGACGCAAAATTTAAAAATAAAATTTAGTTTTTATTTCTATATAAATGTTATATGTCCAATCTGATATAATTTAAACTATGGGTTTTGAAATAAATAAATTAATAGCAGCCGTATTATTAACTGTTTTAGTAGTATTCGGAATTGGAAAAATAAGCGATTTTATTTTTAAAAATGATGAAAATGTTGTTGCATACAAAGTGGAAGTACAAGAAAAAGTAGCATCTGGTCAAGCGGCTGTAACGGATAGTATAGATATAAAGGCTTTATTAGCACTTGGTACTGTTGAACATGGTCAAAGTACTTTTAAAAAATGTAAAGCATGTCATAGCATAAAAAAAGGTGGCAAAAATAATATTGGTCCAGCATTATATGATGTTATGGCTAGAAAATCTGGAGAACTTAGTGATTATAAATATTCAAAAGCATTAATAGAATATAATAAAACTTGGACCTTTGAAGAATTGAACGGGTTTTTGCTTAAACCAGCAACATGGATTAAAGGAAATAAAATGGGATTTGTGGGTTTAAAAAAAGATAAAGATAGAGCTAGTGTTATTTTATATTTAAATGAAATGTCTGATAATCCAATTCCATTACCTTAATTTTTCAAAGCAATATAACAAAATACTTTTCTGTACATAAATTCTATTTAGAGCTTGCTCCCATACTCTTGAGTTTTTGCTATAAAAAACTTCGTCAGAAACCTCATTTCCTCTAGGAAGACAATGTAGAAAAATAGCATTTTTTTTTGCACAATTCATAATTTTTTTATCAACTTTAAATTTTTTAAAATCTTTTAATTTTTTTTTTTTATTTACTTTATCATTCATGGATATTACTTTGTCCGTAAAAACTACATCAGAATTTTTTGCTGCATTTTTTGGATCGTTAAATACTTTAACTTTGCCCCCGTTATTTGTTGCCCAAATCAAAAAGCTTTTGCTTGGTTCATATTTTTTTGGACATCCTATTTTTAAACTAAATGAAAATTTTACTGAAGCTTCTATTAGACTATTTATTACATTATTTTTTGCATCTCCTATCCAGCAAATATTTAAATTCGATATAGGTTTTTTTTTAATTTCTTCAATTGTAAATACATCTGATAAGACTTGCGTAGGATGTGAGGTTGGACTCAGTCCGTTGATTATAGGAATAGTGATATGCTTTTTAAATTCTTTTAGTTTTTTGTCACTATCAGTTCTTAACATAAATGCATTTCCAAAAGTTGATATTATTTTTGCTGTATCAGCAATAGACTCACCGCCTTTACCTAGATGAAGTTCATCTGAACGCAATGTCATAGCTCCTCCACTCAGCTGTTTGATGGCTATATAGAAACTTAGTCTTGTTCTTAAACTTGATTTTTCAAACATTTGTATCAACATTTGTCCTTTAAGAGGTCTGTCTTTATCTACATCTAATGTTTTTAAATTTTTTCTTTTAATTTTTCTTTTTTTTGCATCATTAATTATTTTTTTTAAATCCTTTGTCGCTATGTCTCTTATATTTACAAAATGTTTCATTATTACTCAAACTCCTTGCAAACCTTTTTAATTATTTTTAATGCTAATTTAATTTCAGACTTTTTTACATTTAATGGAGGCAATATTCTTATTACATTTTCTGATGCTTTAATTGTAAGAAGTTTATTTTGTTCAAGCTTTCGAATAAATTTGTTTTGATCACACAAAAGCTTTAATCCAATTAATAATCCAAGTCCTCTTACCTCTTTAATTAATTTAGGATATTCTTGCTGTATATTTTTTAATTCACTTAGAAAATAATTTGACAAATTTTTTACATTATTGAGAAAACCCTTGTTTAAAATTTCATCTAAAACAGCATTTCCAACTGTCATTGCAAGTGGATTTCCACCAAATGTACTTCCATGAGATCCTGGTATCATTGCCTTAGCAATCTTTTTTGACATTAAAACAGCTCCAATTGGAAATCCACCTCCTATTCCTTTTGCAATTGGAACTATGTCAGGCTTAATTTTTGAGTACTCGAAAGCAAAAAATTTACCTGATCTTCCTATTCCACACTGTACTTCATCTAAAATTAGAAGAATTTTTTTTTTATTACATAGCTTTCTTAATTCTTTTATACACCATGTTGGAATAACTTTTATTCCTCCCTCTCCCATAACAGGTTCGATCATAATAGCTGCGGTTTTTTTTGATATTAATTTTTTTAATTTATTATGATCACCAAAATTAAAGTGATCAAATCCATTTATTTTTGGGCCAAATCCTTCAGTCATTTTTTTTGAACCACTAGCGTATATTGCTGCTAAAGTTCGTCCATGAAAGGAATTCTTGATACATATAATTCTATTTTTTTCTTTTTTACCTAATGAATAAAAATATCTTCTGGCGATTTTTATTGCAGCTTCTGTAGCTTCAGTTCCAGAATTTTGAAACATAACACTTTCTGCAAAAGTTTTTTTAGTTAATTTCTTTGCTAATTTTTCTGCTTCTGGAATATTGAATGCATTTGAAACATGCCAAACCTTCTTTGACTGTTTATTGATTGCCTTAATTAAATTTCTGTTAGCATGACCAAGTGAGTTCACTGCTATACCTTGAACAAAATCCAAATATTTTACTCCACTTACTGAATATAAAAAACTTCCTTTGCCTTTTTTAAAAGCTAAATTCCTTCTATTATAATTTTTGACTAATGAACTCATGCTAAGATTTAATTTTATACCCTTTTTTGTAAAGAAAATAAGAAATTAACCACATAATTATCGAAAGGAAAAATAAGTAAGTTATTCCAAATTTTAATGATCCATCCATATTTCCAATAAATGCAAATCTAAAACCATCAATCATGTGAAAAAAAGGATTATAATTACTCAATATTTTCAAAATATCAGGTAATCTATCAACTGAATAAAATGTTCCACTTAAAAATGATAGTGGAACAATTATAAAATTTGTTACTGTCGCCATATGATCAAATTTTTCAGCCCAAAGTCCTGCGATGAAACCAGCGCTGCCGAGTACAAATGAACTTAAAAAAAGATACACAAAAAAAATTAAATAATTTTCAATACTAATTTCAATTATAAATGAAAAAATAAATATTGACAAAATAGAAATACATACAGCTCTAGTTATTGATGCAAGTATAACTGATAAAGTGACTTCTGTTGCAGAAAGTGGAGCTCCTATTATGTCTACGATATTCTGCATAACTTTTCCCATTAAAATTGATGAAGATGAATGTGAAAAAGATTGTTGAATAACTTGCATGGAAATTAAGCCTGGAGCTAAAAACTCTATATAAGGTACACCTAAAACATTTGGTCTATTATCCCCAATTGCTAAAGAAATAACTAATAAAAATAGAATAGAGGTTGCAATTGGACCAATAACAGTTTGTCCAAATACAGTTAAAAAGCGTAGGGTTTCTTTTTTATATAAACTATATGCACCTATCCAATTTACTAAGCCAAATCTTCTTTTGCCTATCTGATATTTATTTTCTAATTCAACCATAAGTAATAATTCATAAACTTTTTTTTTAATAATTGTGAAAAAAACTAAAAAATTGCTTGTTTTATAGGCACTATTATGTGTATCTGTATATAGTTGCAAAAAGTATAATAAACACTAAATATGGTAGTATATGAGCTGGAATGAAGAAAAAGTACAGAAATTAAAGGATCTATGGGGCAAAGGTAAAACTGCTTCACAAATAGCTGAGATCATTGGAGGAATAAGTAGAAATGCCGTAATTGGTAAGGCTCACAGACTTAATCTGTCTGCTAAAATAAAAACTAGAATAGCTTCAAGTAATTCCGATAAAGATCAAAACAAAAGTTTTGAAAAGAATCAACAAACTCCAAAATCTAGAAGAGGAAGATTTAAGTCTTTATTATTAGATAAAAATTTTGAACCAGCAAAAAATTTATCTTTGGAAGAACTAACAGAAGACACATGCAAATATATGGAGGGACATCCAGATCAAGCAACTTCGAGTTTCTGTGGAAGAAAAAATGTAGAAAAATTTTCTTACTGCCCTTTACATCTAATGATAATTTATCAACCTAAAAACAAAAAAGAAGATTTAGTTGATAAGGATGATGAAGTTCCACAATTTATAGAAAAGAAAATTAAATCAGCATAAAGCTATTTTAAAATTTTTTTTTTTGCTAATTCAAATTCATCTTTTGTAATAACGTTTTTGTCATAAAGCTTTTTTAAATTCTCTATCTCTAATGATATATTGCTATCTTTTAAATTCTCTGATTCTTTTTCATAACTGCCATTATCATAGTTTTGTCTTTTTGCTTCCATCCCTCTATTAATTGCTTTAAAAGCTATTATTAACACAAATATTAAAATAAGAACTACAAGTATATAAATTAAATAATTCAGCATTATTTTATTTTATTTAAATTTTGAGAAAATTGTCCTGATTCTTTCCACATATATGCGTACTTTTCTATCTCGGTATCAAATTTCAGCTTAGATTCTAAATTAAAATCAAAGTTTGTTTTGTTATTACCTTTATTTATATTATCATATTTTAACAATTTTAATTGATCTAAAGTTAAAAGAGGTTTGCTCATAAAAGTTTCAAAAATACTTGCGGTAATTTTTCCCAAGCTTAATGGCATTGGAATTATCAATCTTTTTTTTTCTATAGCTTTTAACAATTTTTTTATTATATCTTTAAAAGTAATAATATCTGGTCCTACACAATCTATTACGGTAGAATTGATCTCATTTTCTAAACATCCTACAATTATATCTACAAGATCACTTACATGTATAGGTGCAAATTTTGTTTTGCCAGAATAATAAATAGGAAAGATTGGAAGTAAACTTAAGATTGACATAAATCTTGTAGTAAAATTATCATCCACAGAGTAGACTAAAGAAGGTCTAAGAATTAGTGAGTTTTCAAAATTTTTTTTTATAAGTTTTTCACCCTCAAGCTTACTTTTTGCATATTCACTATCATGAGCTTCATCAATTCCAAGAGCAGATAAATGTATAAATTGTTTAACCTTATGTTTTGAACAAAGCTCTGATATAAATGATGGAAGGGTACAATGAATACTGTTGAAAGTATTTTTTTTGTTTTCATACAATATTCCAATTAAATTTATACAAATTTCTGAGTTTCTAATCAGATCTTCTAACACCTCTTTTTTAAATATATTTGCTTCTTTTATTTCCAAATAACCTGGATTAGCTTGAGTTTTCAAAATGTAAGCTTTTTGGTGATAATTCCTTGTGACAGCAGTTACTTTATAGTTTCTTTTTGCTAACTTTCTTATTAAATTCCTTCCAATTTGTCCTGAGGCTCCGAATAGTAGAATTTCTTTTTCTTTCATATATATATAGTTTCAATGAATTTAGATATTAAATTACATAAAGATGACTTACCATCTGAAATAAACTTAGGCAATGATATAGCAATTGATTGTGAATTTCTAGGTTTAAACTTAAATAGGGACAGATTATGTCTTGTTCAGATATCATCTGGAAAAAATGATGCTCACATCATTCAATTAGACAAAACAAAATACAATTCTCCAAACTTAAAAAAAATATTATCAGATAGCAAAGTTCACAAAATATTTCATTTTGCAAGAGCGGATTTAAGTTTTATCAAAAAATATCTTCAAGTCGATGTTCAAAATGTTGATTGTACAAAAATAATGAGCAAAATTGGTAGAAGTTATTCTGACAAACATGGTCTTAAGGATTTAATTAAGGAATTTATTGGGGTAGAAATAAGTAAACAATTACAAAGTTCTGACTTTGGTGGTACACTATCTGATAAACAACTAAAGTATTGTGCAAATGATGTAGTCTATTTGCACAAAATTTATAAAGAATTAGAAAATATTCTTATCAGAGAAGGAAGAATAGATTTGTACCAAAAAACAATTAAATTTATTTACCAAAGAGTTGACTTAGATTTGTTTGGTTTTAACGAAGATATTTGGTCTCATTAATATGAAAAAAAAAAAATTTAGGACAATTGCACACAAAGTAATTGAAACAGAAATAAATGCTCTTAAAAAACTTAAAAGGAGTCTTAACGCATCTTTTGATGAAGCGGTAGAAGCAATATTAAATTGTAAAAGTGGAAAAGTAATTGTTTCAGGTGTTGGCAAATCAGGGATTATTGGTAAAAAAATTTCCTCAACCTTAGCATCTGTTGGCACTCCATCTTTTTATGTGGATGCAAGTGCATGTTCTCATGGAGATTTAGGACAAATCAGCTCAAATGATATTTTAATTTTGATTAGTTTAAGTGGACAATCAGATGAATTAAAAAATGTAATTCAGTATGCTGTGCGTAATAAAAAAATTACTTTGATTTGCATAACATCAAAAAAAGACTCAATTTTATATAAAAATTCAGATATTAAAATTCTTACTCCAAATGTAATAGAGGCTGGGCCAGGAAATATTGTGCCAACTTCATCAACTATAATGCAACTTAGTATTGGAGATGCATTGGCAATATCATGCATGAAATACAAAAAATTTGGAAAATTAGATTTTAAAAAATATCATCCTGGTGGAACTTTATCGGTGAAGTTAAAAACTGCTGAAGATTTAATGGTAAAAGGAATTAATATCCCGATGGTAAAAAGTAATAATCTGATGAAAGATGCTCTTAAAATTATCACAAAAAAAAAGCTTGGTGTTGTGATTGTACAAGAAAAAAATAATACAGTTGGAATATTAACTGATGGAGATATTAAAAGAGCAACTCAAAAAAATATAAATTTACATATTAAAAAAGTAAAAGATGTAATGACAAAAAAACCTATTACTGTAGACAAAAATATTTTAGCAGCTGAAGCATTATCCATAATGAACAACAAAAAAATTACTAGTTTATGTGTGCATAAAAACAATAATAAAAAAAAAACTATAGGTTTGCTTCATATTCATCAAATATTAAATGCTAATATTCAGTAACTTTTATGAATTCAAAATCTATTATTCAATTACTACTTATAACAATAATTTTTGTTTTAATTTTATTAACGTATAAATTCTATTTTTCCCAAGATCTAGTAAAAGTAGATACTTCTAATATTGATGATCAAGAAAATATAATTCAAGAAATGGATATTCTAGAAGAACATAGTTCTTCGAATGTACTAACAGAGGTAGAATATAAATCCGCTGATAAGCAAGGTAATAATTATATTGTTAAATCAAAAACAGCTAAAACAAGCGATGAAAAAAGTGAAAATTTGATTTTAGAAGATGTCTCAGCTGTTATAAATCTAACAGATAGAGATTCTATTTATATCTTCTCAAAATACGCTTTATATAACTCATCTAACCTAGATACAAAATTTTACGGTGATGTAAGTGTTAATTTTGAAGATAATCAAATGAAATGTGATAATTTAGATCTAATAATTAAAGATGATTTTGCTAAAATGTATAATAATATAATATTTAAAAATGGCACTTTAAATTTAAAGGCTGATGAAATATTTATTGATATTATAAGTGGAAACATCAATATAAATATGTTCGACAAAAATAAAAAAATTAAAATTGAGAGAAATTTAAGTGGCAATAATAAAAAAATTTAGAATAAAATCTTTCAAAGAAACATCTAATATTTTGGAATTAAAAAATATTTCAGTGTCTTATGGCAAAAGGCAAGTTTTACATAATCTAAGTTTAAGTATAAATAAAGGTGAGATAATGGGTTTATTAGGTCCAAACGGTGTTGGTAAATCTACAATTTTTCATCTAATAACTGGTTTAATTAAACCAAATTATGGAAAGGTCATTATAAATAAAGATGACGCAACTAAAAAACCAATATACGAAAGAAATACAAAATACGGTATAGGTTATGTTCCTCAATATGGAGGATTTTTTTCCAACTTAACACTTTTTGAAAATCTTTTATCAATTGCAGAAATTCAAATTAAAGATAAAAGAAAAAGAGTAGAAAAAATAAATCAACTTGTTTCTCAATTTGAATTAGAATCAGTAACAACAATCAAAGCAAAATATTTATCTGGTGGTCAAAAAAAAAAGTTAGTAATAGCAATGGCTTTAGTTAATAATCCAAAGTTACTTTTACTTGATGAATGTTTTGCTGCATTAGATATTATGACAATCAAAACTCTTCAAAAAATAATTGTAAATCTTCAAACTTTTTATAACATAACAATCTGCTTATGTGATCACCAAGCAAGAGATTTATTATCTTGTGTCGATAAAGCTGCAGTTCTTTCTAATGGTTCCATAGTCGCACTTGGATCTCCTGGGGAGCTGGTAAAAGACGAAAAGGCCAAGTCATCATATTTTGGTGAAGAATTTAATTTTAGCTAAACAAATTATGAAAAACTCTGTTTTAATTAATCATCAATTGAAATCTTTTAATAAAAAAATGTTTGTAAGTGGTGATAAAAGTTTATCAATTAGATGGGCGCTTACAGCTTCTCAAGCTATTGGGGCTTCAAGGGGATATAATTTATTAGAGTCGGATGACGTTAAAAATACTTTGAAAGCCCTAAAAAAACTTGGAATTAAAATATTAAAAAAAAAAAATTATTATTTGATAAATGGAAATGGCTTAAATGGTTTTGACTATAAAGAAAACTTGACTATTAATGCAGGAAACTCTGGGACATTGGCAAGACTTATATTGGGTTTATTAATTAAATCAAAAAAAAAAATTAATCTAATTGGAGATAAAAGTTTATCAAGAAGAGATTTCTATAGAGTTATAAAACCACTTAACTTATTTGGGTTAAAAATAAAAAGTAAAAATGGAAAACTTCCTATAGAATTTCAAGGAAACGATTACTTAACACCAATTACTTATTTTGAAAAAAGAGGAAGTGCACAATGCAAAAGTTCAGTAATGTATGCAGCTTTAAACACTCCTGGTGTAACAAAAATTAAAGCAAAAAAGTCTAGAGATCATACAGAAATATTATTCAAACATCTTAACTTTCCAATTAAAATTAAAAAATCAAAAAAATTTGATTTAATTGAAATTAAAGGTCTTCATTCTTATAGTGGGTTTAACTATCGTATACCATCAGATATAAGTTCAAGCGCTTTTTTTATAGTTCTAACTTTATTAAGTAAAAATTCAAAATTAATAATTAAAAATGTAAATATCAATGAAACTAGAACTGGAATAATTAAAATTCTAAAAAAAATGAATGCAAAAATAAAATTCAGAAATATTAGAAAAGAAATGGGTGAAAAAGTTTCTGATATTTGTATAGAAAGTTCAAAAAATTATAAGTCAATAAATTGTCCAACACACTACAATACGCAAGCAATTGATGAATTTCTAATTATTTTTCTATTTGCAGCAAAAGCAAAAGGAGTTTCCTATTTCAAAAATTTAGATGAACTTAATCAAAAAGAAAGCCCAAGATTAAAGATTGCATGTAAATTTTTGAGAATGATAGGTATAAAAATAATTAAAAAAAGAGATAGTATTAAGATTTATGGTAAACCAAATTTGAAATTAAATGGAAACTATATAGTAAAAAACTTTTATAAAGACCATAGAGTATTTATGATGTCAGTAATTGCTGCGCTAACATTAGGAGGAAACTGGATTATAAAAGATATGGACTCGATAAATTCTTCGTTTCCAGACTTTATAAAAAAAATTAAATTTTTAGGAGCTAAAATAAATTGAAAAAAAAATTTTTTATCAAAGTTGCTATAGACAGTGAAGCCTCTGCTGGAGGTGGGTCTCAAGCAAAACTAATATCTAGTCACTATAATTTGTTTTATCTCGACACTGGAAAAATTTATAGATATATCGCCTACTTACTAAAAAAGAAAAAAAAAATTGACTATAAAATTATAAAAAGAGAATTTAATAATTTTGATCTTAAAAAACTTCAAATTAAAAGTCTTTTGAATGAAGATATTGGAATGCGGGCCTCTCAAATAGCTAAAAAACGAATAATAAGAAAAATTGTTCATAATTTACAAATAAAATGTGCATACGATCCACCGAGAAAGTACAACGGCAGTTGTCTAGATGGGCGAGATATAACATATAAAATAGTTCCTGATGCAGATTTTAAGTTTTTTATAACTGCTAAGTTGAAAATAAGAGCAAAAAGACGGTTTTTGGAAATGAAAAAAATCAATAAAAAAGTGAGATATGGGGATGTTTTAAAAAGTATTAAAAAAAGAGATAAAAGTGATTATGAAAGATCAATATCTCCTCTAAAAAGAACAAAAAAACAAATATTGATTAATAACGGAAATTTATCTAAAAGAGCCTGTTTTTTAAAAATAAAAAAAATAATGGATAAAAAATTAAAGCTAAATGGAATTATATAGGGATATTAACTCAAACGCTGCGAAGAAGTTTCAAGAATTATTGGATAATCAATTATCAAAAACAAAAGTTGAAGAAGGAAAGATAATAGAAGGCAAAGTTACAAAAATAACTGAAAAATATATTTTTATTTTTGTGCAGGGTTTAAAAAGTGAGCCTGTAATCGACGTAAACGAATTAAAAAGTATCAATAAGGATAAAGAAATTAAAGTTGGTGATAAGATATCTGTACTTTTAGAAAAAATTGAAGACAAAAATGGTAATGTAGTTGTATCCGCTACAAAAGCTCAAAAAATTCAAGGTTGGCATAAATTAGAAAAAGCTTATGAAGAAGAAAAACCGATAATGGGTAAAATTGTTTCTAAATGCAAAGGTGGAGTGATTGTTGAGCATATAGAAACTGGATCTTTGGTTTTTTGTCCAGGATCACAAATATCAGATAAACCATTAAAAGACATATCAGATTTAATGAATGTTGAACAAGAGTTTGCAATTATAAAATTAGATAAAACTAGAGGTAACGCTTGCGTTTCAAGAAGACAGATTATTAGTTCTCACAAAAAAGTTGATAAAGCAAAAGTAATCGAAAAATATTCAGTAAATGACATTATTAAAGATGCTGTAGTTAAAAGTTATACAAATTTTGGAGTTTTTTTTGATGTTAATCATGGTGAATTTGATTGTCTAGTTCACTTACAAGAAATATCTTACTCAAGAATAAATCATCCAGATGAAATATTTAATGTTGGAGATAAACATGATCTTAAAATAATTTCGATTGATAAAGAAAAACTTCAAGTAAACTGCTCTATTAAACAATTGTCTCCTGATCCATTTGATCATATTTCAAATTATGAACTTGGGAAACCTTATAAAGTTAAGGTAGTTAAAATTACAGATTATGGTTGTTTCTGTGAATTAGAGCCTGGGCTTACTACATTACTACATTCAAGCGAAATAAGCTGGGTTAAAAAAAATATTCAACCAAAAAAAGTGTTTAAAGTTAATGATACAATTGAATGTGTAATAACAGAAATTGATAAAGAGAAAAAAAGAGTTTCAATTAGTCATCGATTAACCAAAGAAAACCCATACAACAAACTTGAGAAAGAAATTGGAGTAGGTGGAATTGTTGGAGGAAAAATTTCTAGCATGAACGATTATGCAATATATTTGAAAATAGATAACTATGATATTGATGGTTTTTTACACGCTAATGATCTTTCGTACGCTGGAAACTCTGATGAAGAAATTAAAAAATATAATAAAGGTGATAAAATTAAAGAGGTAAAAATACTTGAAATTAAATCAGATGAACAAAAGGTAAGAATAGGATTAAAACAAATTGGTTCAGATCCTTTGGATTGGTTTAAAAATAAGAAAGTTAATGATATTGTAACAGTTAAAGTGAGTTCTTCTGACAATAAAGGAATATTTGTAAAACCAGAGGGATGTAACATGGAATTTTTGATTAAAAAATCACAAATTGCAATCAACTCTTCTGATGCAAGACCATCAAGATTTGTTGGTGGAGAAAGAATAGATGCTGCAATTTCAGAAATAGACCTGACAAAAAGAAAGATTTCATTAAGTATTAAGTTATTAGAAGAATTACAAAATAAAGAGGCTGTTTCTAAATTCTCAAGTCCACTAAGTGGAAAAAATCTTCCATTTTCCTCATTAAATGAAAAGCTTGATGATAAAAAAAATAAAAAGTAATATTTACTTGTTTTGGCAATTGTAAAATCAAAATTAGTTAAAGAACTCTCAGATAATTATCCAAATTTTATAAAAAAAGACATAATAAGATTAATTGATATCATCTTAGATGATATGAAAATTTCACTAGCAAAAAAAGAAAGGGTAGAATTGAGAGACATATTCACTCTAGAAACAAAAGTTCAAAAAGAAAGAATATCAAGAAATCCAAAAACCAATGAAAAAATTAAAACCCCTGAAAAAAAATATGTACGCTTTAAAATGTCTAAAGAATGGATGAAAAAGGTCAATGAAAAAAGCTAAAATTTTTATAGCTTGCGACGTAAATAATATTAGCAAAGCAAAAAAAATAATTAAAGAAACTAAAACAAATAAACTAAGCATAGGTTACAAATTTGGCCTAGAATTTTTAAATTCAAAAAATGGAAGATCTTTTGTATCAAAATTAAAAAAAAAAATACTATTTGCAGATTTAAAATTAAACGATATTCCAAATACATGTATATCTACTATTAAGGCAATTAAAGACTTAAATATAAATTATTTAACTATACATATAAGCTCCGGATTAAATGCTTTAAAAGCGTCCAAGAAAGTTTCTGGAAAAATTAAATTAATTGGAGTAACAACTTTAACATCACTTGATAATAAAGCTTTAAAACAAATTGGATATAATAAAAATTTAAATAAATTAGTTCTTCATCAAGCTAAATTGGCTCGTATAGCAAAGTTAGATGCTATAGTTTGTAGTGCGAAGGAAGTTAAAATAGTTAAGAAAGTATTTAAAAAAGAAATAATTACACCCGGAATAAGATTTTCCTCTAAAGCACATGATCAAAAAAGAGTCTTAACCCCCTTGCAAGCTTTTAAAAATGGAAGTGATTGGTTAGTTATAGGCAGATCAATAACAAAAGGTAATATAAAAAAAAATATTAAAAATTTAATTGATCATTTAAAAAAATGATCAAAGGTTTAAAAATTTGTGGAATCTCTGACTCCAAAACTTTAAAATATATAATTAATCATTCTTTTCCTCCTAATTATATTGGATTTATTTCTAATTATAAAAAAAGCAAAAGATTTGTTAAGTATGAAAATTTAAAAGAGCTATTAAATGTAAAAAAAAAAAAATTAAAATTTGTATCTGTACTTGTAAAGCCTAGTTATAAAATTTTAGATAAAATTAAAAATCTAAAATTTGATTATTACCAACTTTATGGCGTAAATCCTATGAGAACAAAAAAAATTAAAAAGAAATATAAAATTAAAATAATTACAGCTCTTACAATAAAAAATAAAAATGATGTAAATCGATATAAAGATTATTTAAAAATATCAGATATTATCCTTTTTGATGGTAAAGGTTATGAAAAATCTATTAGCTTTAATCATCAACTACTAAATAATGTTCCAAAGTCATTAAATAAAATGATTGCTGGAAATATAAAAATAGAAGATATTCCTAATTTAAAAAATAAAGACTACATAGTTGATTTAAGTGGATCATTGGAAAATAAAAAAGGTAAAAAAGATATAAAAAAAATTAATAAGTTGTTAAATTTAGCAAATAAATTATGAGATTAAGAAGAGGTATTCCGTTAATAGATCAAGTAGATAGCTTGGGTTTTTGGGGTGGTAAATTTGGTGGTAATTTTGTACCTGAAACTCTTAAAAAGCCTATAGAGGATTTAGAAATTTTATTTAATAAATTAAAAAAAGATAAAAACTTTATAAGGGAGAGAGATAGATATTTTAAGAATTGGGTAGGAAGTCCTACTCGATTTATAAAGCTTCATAATTTAACAAAACATGTAGGAGGTGCTCAAATTTGGTCAAAAGTAGTATCAGATGCAAATGGTGGAGCACATAAAATTTATAATGCAACAGTTCATTGTCTGCTAGCGAAAAGATCTGGAAAGAAATTTATCATAGGTGACACTGGTGCTGGCTATGCAGGAAAAATGTTAAGTATGGCAGCAAAAAAATTTGGATTAAAATGTAAAATTTTTATGGGTGCAAAAGATATTCAAAGACAACAACCAAACGTAAAAGCTATGAAAAATAATGGTGCAGAAGTTGTCCCTGTATATTCTGGTAGCCAAACACTTGTTGATGCTGTTTCTGAATGTATGCGACATTGGGTTGCCAACTGTAATACTACTGCGATGTGTGTTGGTAGCACCGTAGGACCATCTGTGTTTGTTCGTATATGTGGATGGAGCACAAGTCAGATCTCAAGGGAACTAAAAAGTCAGCTTCTAAATGAATTTGGTTCTATTCCAAAAAAACTTAAACTTTATAATTGCGTAGGTGGAGGTTCTTCAAGTTTTGGATTTTGGAATGAATTTATGGATTATGATAAAAAACAAATTGAGTTCATAGGTGTTGAAGCTGGAGGACCCAATAAAAGTAAAAAACATGCGGCACCATTAACATATGGGTCTAAAATTGGAATTTTGCATGGAGCCCTTCAATATGTAAATCAAAATAGTGACGGTCAAATAGAGGAGACAGAGTCTATTTCAGCAGGACTTGACTATCCTGGAATTTCTCCACTTCACTGTTTTTTAAAAGATACCAAAAGAGCAAGATACACCGCAGCTAGTGATGAGGAGGCTTTAAAAGCATATCAACTAGTTACAAAATATGAAAATTTAAGACCTTCATTAGAGCCAAGCCACGCTTTTTCTGTCGCAATACGAGAATCCAAAAAATTTAGTAAAAATACAATAGTTGTGGTTAATAGTTGTGGTGATGCACATAAAGACAAGGCAATTTTAGAAAAAAGATTAAAAATAAAATATGTTAAACCTAATTAATTTTGCATTTAAAAAAGCGAAACAAGAAAATAGACCCGCACTACTCACATATAGTGTGGCTGGAGATGGTTCAAAAAAACAATCTTTAGAAATATTAAAATCTATATCAAAGTATGCTGACATTTTAGAAGTTGGTATGCCACATAATACTCCTGTAGCAGATGGAAGCCAAATTCAGACAAGTGCTTATAGAGCAATAAAAAAAGGAATTAAAATAAATGATATTTTTAAAATAGTTAAAGATTTTAAAAGAATAAAAAAAAAGCCAGTAATTCTTATGGGTTATTATAATATGATTTATCAATATGGTGAAAATAATTTTATAAGAAAGTGTAAACTTTCAGGTGTTGATGGACTTATAATTGTAGACTTACCTTGGCCAGAAAATAAAAATTTTGCAAAAAAATGTAAAAAAAAATCAATTACTTTTGTTCAGTTGTTGTCTCCAACAACTACTATTACAAGATTAAAAAAAATTATAAAAGACTCACATGATATGATTTATTATATTAGTATGCTTTCAACTACTGGAGGAAAACTCAAAGTATCTCCCAAAAAAATACTTACAAACTATAACAAAATAAAAAGAATAGACCCTAAAAAAAATTGTGTAATAGGTTTTGGTATAACCGATAAAACTATATCACAGCTTAAAATTGCAGATGGTTTGGTCGTTGGTAGTGCTATTTGTAAAGAAATTTCAACAAGTTTAAAAAATAGACAAAATCCTGTCACAAATGTAAGTAATCTTGTAAAAAGGTTAAAAAATAAAATTTTATGAATTGGATAACTAAAGCATTAAAAATTGGTGAAAAAATAAAAAAAGTTTTTAAAAAAAGACCGACTAAGGATGAAATAGAAAATTCAGATTGGACTAGCTGTTGTAAAGGACCAATTTTAAAAAAAGATTTAGAGGAAAATCTATGGGTTTGTAGTTCCTGCGGAAAACATCATAGAATAAGTTGCAAGCAAAGATTTGATATAATTTTTGGAAAAAACTCATATGAAATACTTGAGACACCACAACCAACTGAGGACCCATTGTCTTGGGTTGATACCAAGTCATATAAAGATAGGTTAAAGTTAGCCAGAAAAAAAACAGGTCAAAAATGTGCTGTTATGATTGCAGTAGGTAAATTAAATAATATTGATGTAACAGTAGGAGCAATAAATTTTGACTTTATTGGAGGCTCTGTAGGCCAGGCAGAGGGTGAAGCAATTATTTATGGTATTCAAAACGCAATTGACAATAGAACTCCATTTATTTTTTTTCCATGTGGTGGTGGACAAAGAATGTTTGAGTCACCAATTGCATTAGCAAATATGACAAGAACAACTTTAGCTGTAAATGAGTTAAAAAAAAATAATTTACCTTATATAGTTTGTTTTACAGATCCTACTGCCGGCGGTATAACAGCCTCTTTTGCAATGTTGGGTGATATACATTTTGCTGAAAATGGATGTTTAATCGCTTTCGCTGGTAAAAGAGTTATACAGGCAACTGTTAAGGAAGAACTAAGTCCAGATTTTCAAACTGCAGAATTTGTTGAAAAACATGGTT
>CEOQ01085924.1_pt1 | contig 32105 bp, 32 predicted proteins | sample 361351 | NCBI WGS metagenome assembly CEOQ01 (sample SAMEA2619907, study PRJEB7988) | marine metagenome | biome: marine biome (ENVO:00000447); feature: deep chlorophyll maximum layer (ENVO:xxxxxxxx); material: "saline water (ENVO:00002010), including plankton (ENVO:xxxxxxxx)" | depth 60 m | reverse complement strand
AAAAGTTTTAGGAATAGATAATTGCTCATACCTCACAATCAAAGGTTAAGAAAATGAAAAAAGTAGTAGTAATTGGTGATGGAATTGTAGGCCTATTATCAGCTCTAACTAGCGCCAAATATAATCATGACGTCACGCTCATCAATATTGGAAAACAAGCTAATAAGGAATCTAAGATAGAAAGATATTTTTCTATTAATTTACTTTCAAAACATGTTTTGATGTCTCATGGAGTCTGGGAATTTATTGATGAAAAATGTATTAATCCTTTTAATAAAATTATTGCTTGGGATTCTTTCTCTGGGAGCGAAGTAACATTTAATTCTCAGTCCATTTCTTTTGATTATCTAGGTTATATTATAAAAGAGTCCGAGATAAAGAAAATATTACTCAAAGAAATAAATCAAAATAAATATATTTCCTATTTCAAGAATGTTAAATCAATTGACATAAAGAATGAAGCAGACAACCCTTATGTGGTTTCCGATAATCATAAAATTTATTTTGATATTTTAGTTGCCGCTGATGGAAAATCATCTGATGTAGTTAATATTTTAAATATAAATAACAATTTTGTAAGTTATGATCAGAATGCAATTGTGATGAATGTTCAAATTAAAGATAATATTACACGCAATACATCTTACCAACGATTCAATAGAGGAGATGTGCAAGGCTTATTACCGATCAATGGAAATACCTATAATTTAATATGGTCTACTGATAAAGAAAATAGTGAGAAATTAATCAAATCAAAAAAGTCTAATTTATTAAGAATTCTAAATAATGATTTATCTAACAACATTGGACATATTACCTCAATTTCATCTATATCAAAATTTCCCCTTTCGCATTCATATTTAGAATCAAATACAAAAGATAAAATCATATTTATTGGAGATGCTGCACATACAATACATCCGCTTGCTGGATTAGGATTGAATATGGGGATTCAAGATGTGTTCTTTTTAGATTTAGCTTTTGAAAAATATTTCTCATTTTCTAATACAATAGATTCTAGTTTTCTAAATTATTATAAAATATTGTCTGGACAACAAAATAAGAAAATTATGAATACAGTAAACTTCTTAAAGAAGTTTTATGAAGAAAATTTTATTCCATCTATTGTGAAGAAATCTTTAGTAAAAATATTTGATGATAATTCATTCTTAAAATCAGAGATCATACGCGAAGCTACAGGTGTTTCTACTTTGAAAAATCTCTCAACTAGAGATTATTATCAACCCCATTATTAAAACAGTAGTACTAAAAACAGATCTTATAAAAAAAGAATTTGCTACATACGTCACTGATGCACCTATGTACGAAAAAAATAAACTTGCAATAGATATAATGATAAAACTTTCCAAATGAATAAATCCAATAATATTATCTAATATTGATAGATTAATATTAATTAGTATAGAAACTAAGACAGAAACAATAGCAATTGGGATGCCACATGCGGCGGCAGTGGCGATACATTCTTTAATTGGTTTACCATGGTATCTCATATAGGGGGTAGTTATAGTCCCTCCACCAATTCCAAGAACTGAGCTTAAAAAACCTGTAAACAAAGAAAATAATCTAATATATTTAAATTCTTTTGCAGTATTAATTGTTTTTTCTTTAGATAAAAAAATATAGAAAGAAATTAGGATCAAAAAGAATCCATAATAGTATTTCAATAAATCACTAGTTAAATAACTTATAACTGCTATACCAAATGCAGAACCAATTAATAAACCTATTAGCATTTTTTTAAATATACTCCAGTCAATAAGTTTATTTTTATTATGTTTATATGTTGAAGATAAACTTGAAATGACTATACACGCAAGAGATGTACATATTGCGCTTTGCATAATATGGGTAGAATGTATATCAAAGTGGTTAAAAATAAAAAACAAAAAAGGTACAAAAATTATTCCGCCACCAAGTCCGAGCAATCCTCCAAAAAAGCCACCCAGAGTGCCAGTAAAAAAATATAACAAGTATAAATTCATGATTTTATTATATTAAATTCAATAGAATTATAGTTCCAATATATGATAATTATGGCATACTATATGAAATTAAAATTATACAACAAAAATTTAATATTTTTATATAAAAGGAAAATCAAATGTCAGGATATCATTTTTTATTTGTACCAGGTCCATCTAATGTCCCTGCAGCAGTACAACAGGCAATACATTGCCCAATGGAAGATCATAGGAATCCAAATATACCGGATTTAATTCAACCAATATTAGAAGATTTAAAAAAAGTTTTATTAACTAAGAGTGGGAAAACAGTTTTCTTTCCGTCGTCTGGAACAGGATGTTGGGAAGCTGCTTTGCAAAGCACTTTAAATATGGGCGATAAAGTGTTGGGCGCTAGTTTTGGACAATTTAGTATGCTTTGGCTAGATATGTGTGCAAGACTAAAATTTACACCCGTAATTATGGAAGAAGAATGGGGAACAGGAGCGAATTTAGATAATTATCATAAATATTTATCAGAGGATAAAGAACACTCAATAAAGGCAGTTTTAGTTTGTCAGAATGAAACAGCAACTGGAGTTAAAAGTGATGTAGCTGGCGTGCGTAAAATCCTTGATGACTTAGGGCACCCTGCATTGTTAATGGTGGATGGAGTAAGTTCTGTAGCTAGTTATGAATTTAGGATGGATGATTGGGGAGTAGATTGTGTCGTCAGTGGATCTCAAAAAGGTTTTATGATGCCGGCAGGACTTGGAATTTTGGGTGTAAGTGAAAAAGCATTTGAAGCAATGAAAAATTCAACTTATCCAACTTGCTATTTTGATGTAGCAGATATGATAGAAAAGACATCAGGTGGTTTTTTACCTTATACTCCGCCAATAAATTTATTGAGAGGTTTTAGAGTAGCTTTAGATTTAATTTTTGAGGAAGGATTAGAAAATATCTGGAAAAGACATCATAGATTAGCTGAAGGTACACGTAGAGCAATAATTGATGGTTGGGGTTTAAATTTGTGTGCTAAAGAAGAAAAATGGTATTCAGATACAGTAAGCGCAATTGTTGTTCCAGATGGGGCTGATGCTGTTCCAGTAATTAGTACCGCATTTCATAAATATAATCTTGCTTTAGGTGCTGGGCTAGCTAAGGTTGCTGGTAAAGTATTTAGAATAGGACATTTAGGTGATTTAAATGAGCTAATGCTTTGTGGCGCAATATCCGGTGCAGAAATGGCTATGATGGATAACGGCATAAAAGTAGAGCTTGGCAGCGGTGTAGCAGCAGCTTCAAAATATTGGCTGGAAAACCCAAGTGGAGCATAATCAATGTCTAAACCAGTAGCAATTGTTACTAGAAGATGGCCTTCGCCATGTGAAGAAAAATTGAAAGAATTGTTCGATGTAACTTTAAATGAATCTGATAAGCCCTTCACTACTGAAGAACTAAAACAAGCCTTACAAAATTGTGATGTGTTAATGCCTACGGTAACAGATAAAATTACTGCTGAAGTCTTATCTGTTGATAATAGAAGAGCAAATATGATTGGTAATTTTGGAGTAGGTTTTAATCATATTGATATAGATAAAGCTAAAGAACTTGGAATTACAGTCTCGAATACACCTGCAGTTCTAACAGACTGTACTGCTGATATTGCAATGTCATTAATTTTAATGGTTGCAAGAAGAGTTGGTGAAGGAGAGAGGGAATTGAGAGCTAATAATTGGACTGGATGGAGACCGACTCATTTACTTGGTACAAAAGTTACTGGTAAGAAACTTGGAATAATAGGATTTGGCAGAATCGGACAAGCTGTCGCTCAAAGAGCTAAATTTGGTTTTAATATGAAAATAGCTTACTGGGACCCGTTTGATATTCCGGCTGAGGTAACTAGTAAGTTTGATGCACAAAAACTTAACACAATTGATGATATTTGCAAAGAATCAGATTTTGTGTCAGTAAATTGTCCAGCTACAAAAGAAACGTTTCACTTAATGAATCAAGATCGTTTTTCTTTAATGAAAAAAACTGCTTTTGTTATCAACACAGCAAGAGGTGACATCATTGATGAAAAAGCATTAGTTGAAGCTTTAAAAAATAAGGAGATTGCTGGTGCAGGTTTAGATGTTTTTGAAACAGAACCAAATTTACCAGAAGAATTAAAAACACTTGAAAATGTTGTGTCATTTCCACATTTGGGAAGTGCTTCAACGGAAACAAGAATAGCTATGGGTAATACGGCAATAGAAAATAGTCTTGCTTTTTTTGAGAAGAGAGATTTGCCTAATAAAGTTGTATAATAATTTAACATCATATGTCACTCCGTGAAGATGTAAATAAGATTTATCTGAATTGTCTTCAATCGCTTGATCCAAGCAAAGTAGTAGAAAATTCCTTGAAAAATTTAGACATCAATAAATTTGATAGAATTTTTCCAATTGCTTTTGGTAAGGCTGCTTTGTCAATGATGTCTGGATGTCTAGATTCGTTATCTATAGAAAAAATCCATAAAAAACCAATTGTCGTAACTTTAGAGTCTGAAAATAAAATTAATCAATCTATCGATTTATATTTTTCATCACATCCTACGCCAAATCCAGTAAGCGTAAAAGGAGCTCAAGCCATAATTGGATATTTGCAGGAGTCTGGAGAAAAAGATTTAGTATTATTTTTAATTAGTGGTGGAGGATCATCATTATTATCCATGCCTTCAGATCACATATCTTTAGAGGATAAAGTTTTAATGACAGAATTGTTACTTGCTTCGGGTTGTTCAATTAATGAAATTAATACTATTAGAAAGCATATTTCATCAATAAAAGGAGGTAAACTTGCTGAAAGCGCATTCCCTTCGACCGTAAAATCATACATTATCTCTGATGTAATTAATGATGATATAAGCTCAATAGCAAGTGGGCCAACTGCTCCAGATGCCTCAACTTACCAGGAAGCTTTAGATATTATAAGAAAATATAATCTAATAAATAAGGCGCCTAAAGCAATTTTGGAACATATTGATTATGGAATTAGAGGCAAAATTAAAGAAACACCTACAGAGAATGAAACAATTTTCAAAAAAGTTGAAAATAGAATTATTTGTAGCAATAAAATCTTTAGAGAAAATTTGGCTAAATTTTCAACAGAGAAAGGGTATGATCCATTTTTTCTTGATGAGGTTTTTATTGGTGAAGCTAGACATGATGCAGTTGAATTAGCCCAAATTTTTTTAAAAAAAATACAAGAAAACAGAGATAAAAAAATTGCAATAATCTCTGGTGGCGAAACTGTTGTTAAGCTTTCAGGGAATGGGAAGGGCGGTAGGAATCAAGAGTTTGCTCTAGCCTTCTTAACTGAAATAAAAAAAACCACTATTAGTCCAGAGTGGCTGTTATTATCAGTAGGGACAGATGGTATTGACGGTCCTACAGATGCAGCGGGTGGAATAATAGATAAAGATACAATAAAAAACTATCACGAAAGTGGTGTGGATATTCTTGATTACTTAAATAACAACGATTCATATACATTCCTTAGTAATATGAATTCTATATATAAAACAGGCGCAACAGGAACTAATGTTGCTGATGTTCAAATTATTTTAATAAATTAGTATTTAGAAATTTTTTTTAAGAAATCTTTTGAATGCATTTACAGTATGGTCAAATTCTTTTTTAGTATGTGAAGAGGATATAAATCCAGCCTCAAATAATGAAGGAGCAAAAAAAACACCTTCGTTTAGCATATATTTAAAAAATGATATAAATATCTTTTGACTAGACTTTTCTACTTGTTTAAAATTTCTTATTTCCTTTGCATTGTTAAAAAATAAACCAAACATCCCTCCTTGGTAATCTGTTTTGAAATGTAATTTGTGTTTAGAAGCTGCAGCATTTAAATGTTGCATTAAATATCCTGTTTGTTTATGAAGATTTTCATAAAAACCCTCTCTCATTACAACATCAAGTGTTTTTAAACCAGCTATCATTGCTAATGGATTGCCAGATAATGTTCCAGCCTGATAAACACCACCATTTGGAGTTAGGTTCTCCATTATTTCAGCATTTCCACCAAAAGCAGCCATTGGTAAACCTCCACCAAGTACTTTACCAAGCGTAGTTAAATCAGGTTTAATTTTATAAATACTTTGTGCGCCTCCTAAAGCAACCCTGAAACCAGTCATCACTTCATCAAAAATTAGAATAATTTTATTTTTGGTACATAGTTCTTTGAGAGATTCTAAAAATAATTTTTCTGATCTCACGAAATTCATATTTCCAGCAATTGGCTCTATAATAATACATGCGATTTTATTTTTATTTTGGTCAATAGTTCTCTTAACTTTATCAATATCATTATAAGGTAAAGAGATTGTATCTTTTGCTGTTGATGAAGTAACACCAAGAGAATTCGGTACACCAAAAGTTGATGTACCAGATCCTGCTTTAATTAAGAATGAGTCACCATGGCCATGATAACACCCATTAAATTTTATAATTTTATCTCTTTTTGTAAACCCTCTTGCTAATCTTATTGCACTCATAGTTGCTTCGGTTCCTGAACTTACCATTCTAATTTTTTTTATAGATGGAAAAATCTTACAAACTTTTTTTGCTAACAAAACTTCATTTTGACAAGGAGCTCCATAGGTTATACCTATTTTCATTGATGCTGATAGACTTTTTAGTATTCTGGAATCACAGTGACCAAGAATAAGAGCACCCCAAGATCCTACATAATCAATATATTTTTTGTTGTCGATATCATATAGAAATGGCCCCTTAGATTTTTTAATAAAAAAAGGTTTAGAATCAACAGCGTTAAATGATCTAACTGGTGAATTAACACCACCTGGTATATATTTTTTTGCAATTTTAAATTCTTTTACAGATTTTTTCATTTTACATCCATTAGATTAATGAGGCTATTTGTTGTAGATTCTACATCTGTTTGAGAAAAAATTCCTGAAATTATTCCAATCATGTCAGGCTTATATTTTAAAAGCACCTTTATATTTTTTTTACCAATTCCACCTATTGCGCATATTGGTATATTTATAATTTTTTTAGCTTGATGTATTAAGTTCGGTTCACAGTGTGCAACATTTTTTTTCGTTTTACTAGGAAAGAATGCACCAAGCGATACATAATCTGCTCCATTAGATTCAGCCCATTTTGCTTTTTCAACTGAATTATAACAAGAGACTCCTATTAACATTTTTCTTCCAAAATATTTTCTTATTTGTTTTAAATTTTTATCTTCCCCAATATGAAGCCCACAACCAAAGCCAAGTTTTAATAAATCTATATCATCATTAACAATAAGCTTTACATTAGATTTATAACATAATTCACTAATTTTTCTAACAAGTCTTCTTTTTCTTTTTAAGGATAAATGTTTGCCACGAAATTGAAAAACTTTGATATTTGTCTTTAAGGTTTTTTTAATCAATTCTAAATATATATCATCAGACTCATAAACCATTGGGCTTATTGGATATATCCCGCTGAGAAAAATATTTTTTTCCATTAAATATTTATAACAAATTAATTGGGTTTATTGAATATTTATGAGAAACTACTTCTTAAAAATTATTATGAAAAAATATCTCTGTTTAACTTGTGGTTTAATATATGATGAAAGTCAGGGCTGGCCAGATGATGGTATAGCCCCAGGTACAAAATGGGAAGATGTACCTCCGACCTGGCTTTGTCCAGACTGTGGTTCATCAAAGGATGATTTTGATATGATAGAAATTAGTACCTGAAGTGTCCTTTTTTAGATTAAACTTTTCTAGTTCTGACAAACAAACTCTTGCAATTGCACTACCTTTAATCCTATCAAATATAACAATACCTCTAGTAGGGCTTGTTGATAACGCAGTTATGGGACATCTTGGTTCCCCAATATATATTGGGGCTGTAAGCATTGGTTCTATCATCATCAGTTATATTTTATTTAGTTTTGGGTTTTTTAAATCTATAACTACTGGATTAACCTCACAGTATTCAGGCAGAAATAATGATAGACTTTTATTAACAAATTTATATCAAATTTTATTAATCTCATCTTTTGTTTCAGTTTTAATATTATTATTTAGAGATCAAATTATTTCTTTATCACTCAGCTTATTTAGTGGAACTGATGATGTTAAAACAAATAGTGAAATTTATATTTCTTATAGAATCTGGTCGATACCAGCTATTTTCTTAAGAGATATTATGATTGGTTATTATATTGGCATACAAAAATCAAGAACAGCAATGACAATAAGTATTTTTATAAATTTACTTAATATTATCCTTGATTACTATCTTGTTATTGTTATGGGTTATGGAATTGCTGGAGTTGCAATAGCATCTGTCATTGCTGAGTATTCAATATTATTTTTTATAATTTATGCTCAATTTGGAGAAAGAATTGTTACTAAAATTAGTGTAAGTATTTTTGAGATTATTGATTGGCAGTCACTCAAGAAAAAAATTCTTATTAATTTTGATTTTTTTGTCAGATCATTAATTTTGATGACATGTTTTGCTTATTTTGTTAGTACAGGAGCTAGCCACGGTGACATCATCTTGGCTGCAAATGCAATATTATTGAACTTTTTCTTTATATTTTCATATGGATTAGATGGTTTTGCACACGCCTCTGAAGCTTTAGTTGGAAATGCTGTTGGTAAGAAAGATGTAGAATTAACAAAAAATTCAATCTTTTCTACTGGGAAATTTTCTTTTATTTTAACTTTTTTTTATCTAGCAGTATTTTTGATTTTTGATAATTTTATTATAAGTTTGATTACAAGTCTTGAATTGGTGCAAATAGCTGCTAATCATTTTTCAATTTGGCTGTATTTAATCTTTATTTTTGGTGCTGTTGCTTTTTGGTTAGATGGAGTTTTTATAGGTGCAATGAAAAATAAATTACTTAGAAATGTTATGATTATTTCTGGTTCAATTTTCTTTTTAGCTGAGAGCTTCTTCCTTCATTTTGCAAATACAGGTTTATGGATCGCTTTTTTATTATTTTTTATTTCTCGTAGCTTATTTTTAGGTATTTCATTAATTTGGTATTTGAAGAAAAATAAAATTTTACTTAATTAATCAAAGTATTTTTATTAACATTATTAAAATAACTATGATATATTAAATCTCATTACGTTTAGTTAAAAGGAGAGGAGAAAATGGTATTTGGATTATTCAAGAAAAAAGAACCTGTAAAATGTACAATTAAGCCAACAGGCGAAGAATTTACTGTTCCACCAGATACAAGTTTAATGAAAGCAGCATTTGCTGCAGGAATTAAATGGCCACATTCTTGTAAGGTTGGAAGTTGCGGGTCATGTAGAGCAACTATAGTTGAAGGAGAAGGAGAACATCCATCAGGTATCTGCGATCCCACCACTTTACTGCATCCAGAAGAAATTCAGAAAAAGATGGTTATAGCATGTCAGTGGTATCCATCAAGCGATGTTGTTGTAGAAGTAGAAGTTGGCAAAGAAGGGGATAAAAGAGGCCCAATATAATCAAACCAAGTTTTCTAGAGATTTTTTAACAGAATCTTCAGTTAATTTTGCTATATCAGAAGCATCTAAGTCTTTTGTATTTATATTTTTTCCAAAACTTACTACTACAATAGTTGATAGTCTGCCTAAACAACTGATACTGGTATTAAAAAGTGTCCTAGAATCATCTGGGTTGGCCAGGACATTATCAGAATCTATATTTTGAGGGTATTTTTTTGGATATCTTATTGAAACAGGTTGAATATAAAAATCAGATTTAGCAATAGAGCGCAATAGTTTGCTATGAAATTTTTTTATAGAAACTCCATCACCAATCCTTCCTTCAGGAAAAAATATAATTTTATAACCATTAATTAAATATTCTTTTACAGAATCTATCATTTTATCAGATGACTCTTTATGTCCCCTCTTGATAAATAGATTACCTGATTTTGAGGTTAGATATCCAACTATCGGCCAATTCTCAATTTCAGATTTAGCAATGAAGCAAACAGGTAATATAGAGTTTAAAACCATAATATCTAGAAAACTAACATGATTAGAAGCATAAGAATTAGCAAGCTCATTTTTCTTGCCTTTAATGATTATTTTTAAACCAAATATTAAGGTCAAAATTTTCATCCAAATCACAACTATAGAAAAATGTAATTTTTTTAGTTTTAATTTTTTTGGGAAAAATAATAAGATAATCATACCTAAGAATACATGTATAATTAAGAACGGAAATCTTAACAAAATTAATAAAAAATACATATTAGTCTCATTTAAATTTTTGTTAATTCCTTACATAGATCATCAAAGTCTCTAATTGGGCTTAAACACTTAAAGCCTTCACAAATATATGCAGTAAAGTTACCTAGCGGTTTTTTTTCAATTAGTGATTTTGGTATGTCACTCTCTTCATTATCAATAAAGTAAAATATTATTTCTTCAAAGTTTAAAATTTCTTTCCTATATTCTTTAATACGTTCATGCGAGCATCTAATGATTACAAATTTTTTAAACTCAAGTAAATTCATAGATGCATTCAGTAAACTTGCGTGCGCGGTATTTGATCTTTGTACAGAATTAGATGCTGATATTAGAGTTTTTTCTGAAGCGTCTATATATTCTTGATTACCCACCAAAAATCCTAATTCTGATAATGCTTCTATCGCAATACTGTTTCCAGCAGGCATTGATTCATCCATATAAGTTTGTGGTCTATATATAAGTTCTTCATGATCAATAGAAGTAAAATAGAAGCCTCCAGTTTCATGATTCTGAAAATTTTTAATTAATATATTGGCAAGTTTATTTGAAAAATATAAGTTTTCAGAGCTCCATTCTATTTTTAAAAGTTCGAGATTTGCTTTAAGTAAATATGCATAGTCATCAAGATATGCCTGAAAGCAAGGTTTTTCATTAAAACATGCATATAATTTTGTTCCATCCCAAAGCTTCTGCTTAATAAAGTCAAAACATTTTTTTGCTGCCAATAAAAATCTATCATCGTCAGTTAATTTATAAGTATCTAATAATCCAATGATTGCTAATGCATTCCAGGACACTAGGATTTTTTTATCAGTATTAGGTGGGATCCTTTTATTTCTTATTGTTAGTAATTTTTTAGTTATTACTGCTATTCTTTTTTCATTTTTAAGAAAAAAATCTTCTGCATCTTTAGTTATATGAAAATGAAACTTTCCTTCAAAATTTGACCTACTATCAACAAAGTAGCTATTTTTTATAAATTCAAATTCATCGTTATCTAAAGATGACTTTAATTCTTTCTCATCCCAAACATAATATTTCCCTTCAACATGTTCAGAATCTGCATCAATTGTAGAATAGATGCCACCATTTTTGTCTTGCATTTTATTTATTATCCAGTCAGAGGTTTGCACAGCACGTTTAAGAAATAATTTATTAGATGTTAATTTTGAAGCTTTGCATAAGACTGAAATAAGCGGTCCATTATCATAAAGCATCTTTTCAAAATGAGGAATCATCCAGAGTTCATCTACAGAATACCTGAAAAAACCTCCTTCTAAATGATCAAAAATTCCACTTAAGCACATTCTATTGAGGGTGTGCAAAACATATTGAAAAGATTCTTCATTATTAATATTTGAGTTAAGTAGAAATAATAAGCTATAGCTTTGCGGGAATTTAGGAGCTGAGCCAAAACCCCCATGAACCTTGTCAATACTATTTAGAAGATCTAGTCTCGTTTTATCTAGTAATTCAAGATTAATTTGTTCATCGTAATCATTTCTTTTGTTTAGATTTTGGAAGATCTCAGAAATAGTCATGTTTTGAGATTTTATATCTTTTTGTTGACTTGAATAAAACTCATTAACACGTTTCAAAACGTCTTTGAAGGATGGCAATCCATATTTTTGTTCATTTGGAAAATATGTGCCTGCAAAAAATGGAAATTTATCTGGGGACATAAAAATAGTCAATGGCCATCCACCAGTTTTGCCAGTTATGATAGTTTGTGACATTTGATATACTTTATCTAAATCGGGTCTTTCCTCTTTATCAACTTTTATATTAACGAAGTATTTATTCATTATTTCTGCAGTTTCAGAGTCCTCAAACGATTCTTGAGCCATGACATGACACCAATGACATGCAGAATAACCAATTGACAATATTATTGGCTTATTATTATTTTTTGCAATTTCAAAAGCTTCTTGCGTCCAAGGATACCAATTTACGGGATTATCTGCATGTTGGAGCAAATATAAACTTTTTTCATTGACTAATTTATTCATTATTTAGATGTTATACTATTGGTCATAATTTATTATAAATAAATTAACAGTTCAAATTTAAAAAGAAATCTATGATTTATATTCATAATATTGATCCTGTACTGATATCCTTTATGTCAATTTCCATTCATTGGTATGGCATGATGTACGTAATCTCATTTTTAGTAATTGATTATTTGGTTAAACAAGATGTGAAAAATGGAAATGTAACCTTTTCTTATAAAGTTGCTGATAATATGCTTTTATTTTCTTTAATAACCTTGTTAATTGGAGGTAGGCTAGGTTATGTTTTATTCTATGATTTAAATTTTTATTTGTCTAACCCAATGAAAGTATTATATTTATGGGAAGGAGGAATGTCGTTTCATGGGGGTCTATTAGGAGTAATTTTTGGATTTTATTTTTTTAGTAAAAAAGAGAATCTTAACTTTTTTGAATTATCTGATTTAATTGTTATTTATATACCAATTGCTCTAGGGCTCGGAAGAATTGGTAATTTCATAAATGGAGAATTATATGGAATACCAACAAGTGGGAATTGGGGGGTTATCTTTCCTATGGTTGATCAAATCCCTAGACATCCATCTATGTTATATGAGGCATTTTTAGAAGGTCTGTTATTATTTTTTGTTATGAAAAAACTATCTAAATTTAAATTGCCCAGAATGGCACTAAGCTCCTTATTTTTAATTTTTTATGGAATTTTTAGATTTTTAGTTGAATTTGTTCGTCTACCAGATAGACATATTGGTTATTTATATCAAGACTGGTTTACAATGGGACAATTACTTAGTATTCCGATGATGCTATTTGGTATTATTTTATTATATTTTTCAATTAAAGGGTTTAAATCACAATGAGACAATACCATGAACTATTAACTAAAATTTTAGAAAGTGGAGTTCAGAAAGAAGATAGAACTGGAACAGGGACAATATCAATTTTTGGACATCAGATGAAATTTAATCTTGCTGATGGATTTCCGCTATTAACAACAAAAAAAATTCACTTTAAATCAGTTGCATATGAGTTGCTATGGTTTTTAAAGGGAAGTACTAATATAAAGTTTTTGAAAGATCATGGTGTAAGAATTTGGGATGAGTGGGCAGATCATAATGGTGATTTAGGCCCAACATATGGTTCGCAATGGAGATCTTGGCCTGGGCCTAATAATACAAGTATTGATCAAATTTCAAATGTTATTCAAAGCATTAAAAATAATCCCAATTCTAGACGTCACATTGTTTCCGCATGGAATGTAGGACAAATTGATCAAATGAAACTTCCTCCATGCCATATTCTTTTTCAGTTTTTTGTCTATGATGGAAAGCTATCATGCCAGCTGTATCAAAGAAGTGCTGATGTATTTTTAGGAGTACCTTTTAACATTGCATCTTATTCTATGCTAACCATGATGATTGCAAATATCACAAACCTCAACTATGGAGAATTCATACATTCTTTTGGTGATGCTCATATTTATTTAGATCATTTGGATCAAGTAAAGATACAGTTAGAAAGAAAACCAAAACCTCTTCCGAAACTTAAAATTATAAATTCTAAAGATAATATTTTTGATTATGAATTTTCTGATTTTTCATTAGAAAATTATAATCCTTATGAATCTATTAAGGCCAAAGTTTCTGTATGAAGACCTCTCCATTAGTTTCGATTATTGTTGCCATGGATTCTGGAAATGTAATTGGTAATAAAAACAGTCTTCCATGGCATATTCCAGGAGAATTGAAAAGATTTAAAAAAATAACAATGGGGAAACCAATCATAATGGGCAGAAAAACTCATCAATCAATAGGAAAAATATTAGAGGGAAGAATAAATATCATACTCACAAAAAATCTTTCTTATAAAAATATAAATGCTCACATATTTAATAAATTTGAAGATGCTGTAGACAAATTCAAATCTTTTGGAGAGATTATCGTAATAGGTGGTGAAGAGATTTTTAAATTAGCTCTGCCCGTTGTAAAGAAAATATATCTAACAAAAATTCATAAAAACTTTGAAGGTGATACATGGTTTCCTGAAATAAATGAAATAGAATGGAGAATTATAGAGACTCAAAATAATTTTAATGAGGAGAAAAATATTAAGTATAGCTATTTAATTTATGAGCGTATCAGTGAATAACTCTTGGTATTGATAGAATAAATTCTGGTATTTCGGCATCAAAATAATGTTCGTTATCATCAATCATTTGATATGTACCCTTCATCGTCCCTAATGCTGTTTCTATCATTGCTCCACTAGTGTATTGAAATTCCTCGCCAGGAGTAATATGTGGTTGTTCTCCGACTACACCTTCTCCTTTAACATCTTGGGTTTTGCCATTGGAATCTTCAATAACCCAATGTCTTGATAATAATTTCGCTCCAATAGAACCTTTATTACGTATAGAAATTGTATAAAGAAAAAAATACTTATTATTTTCAGGTTCCGAATCCTGTTGTAAATAAATTGTTTCAACTGAAATTGATATATCATTTTTCATTCTTATTCCTCCTCAGATATTTTCCTATCAGTTTATTTGCTTTTTTTAAGTCAGAGTCGTTTAATTTATTTTTGCTTTTATTTAATAGCTTATTTGACGGATAGCCGTTCATATAAGCGAGATAAGCCCATTTATATGATAATATATAATTTTGCTTAACACCAAGTCCATCTGCATACATAAATGCTAGATTATTTTGTGCACGAGGAAGATCTTGTAATGCTGATTTTCTACAATATTGAAAAGCTATTTCTAAATTTTTCTTAACTCCATTACCAAAAAAATATAATAAAGCTATATTGTATTGAGAAATTTTGTCACCCGCATCCGCTGGAATTATCCAGTGTTGATAAGCTTCTTTATAATTTTTATTATTATATGCTTGATAGCCTTTATCTATGTCGCCTGCATTAATGAATACTGGAAAAAAAAATAATATAGTTGATAATAGAACTTTATACATAGATTATCTTAGACATAATATATTTATATTGAAAGTAAAACATAATGACTACAAAAGATACAAAAATTTTTGATTCTTTAATAAATAAGTTCACAAAAAATAAAGATAAGATCAAGGATGGGTTGATAGAGCTTAAGAGTTTATTAGCGAATGAATCAGCTGAAACAAAAGAAATGCTCAATATTTATCAAAAATATATTTCTGGTGAAAATATTGATAAAGAAACAATAAAAAAAGCAAATCAACAATTTTCAGATCTTATTAAAAGTATTGGTTTAGCTGGTATATTTGCTTTACCAGGTGGTATTTTAGCAATTGCTTTTTTAGTTAAGCTTGGGAAAGTGTTTAATGTAGATATATTACCTAAAAAAACTTTTGATGATTAGAGAATTTATTCATTTCCACCCTTCTTTTGTATTCTTGTTCCAAGAAATAATGACGGCAAGAGAAATATAAAGAAAAGATAAACAAATTGATAAAAAATATTTACTGAAAAAACATTCAATATTCCTGATGAAATACCTACTGCCCATAACCAAAAAAATAATAGAAATTTATCTGGATTTTTTACCCAAGGCATATGCTCTAATATGAGAGTTGTAAATAATTTGCCATGCAGTCCATAAAAAATCATAATAACTAGAAAAAATAAAATAGTACTGATAAAAATTGCCTTGGAGAAAGCAGGAGATAAGCCAATCATAACAAGAAAAGTTAATACTATATCTAGATATCCTTCAAAAGATAACCATAGAAGTGCTGTAGTTCCAATCCCGTATGTAAAAGCTCTGACACCTTCAGGAGTTATTGATTTCCAAGGATCGCCCATTTTGTTCCTCCTCGTGTAATATATTTCACATGTGTATTATAATCGATAATTATAATTATGAATAATATTAAATCTATAAATTCCTTAAATATATTTATTATTAGTGCACCTTCAGGTGCCGGTAAAACAACACTAGTAAAAAGGCTTTGTGATGATTGGTCATTTATCAAACCATCAATTTCTTATACAACCAGAAAAAAGAGAGCAACTGAAGAAGATGGAGTAGATTATCATTTCATCACAGAGAAAGAATTTAACAAAAAAGTTGAAAAGAAAGAATTTATAGAATATCAAAATGTATATGAAAATTATTATGGGACCTCATCAAACTTAATAAGTAAGGATATAGATTCTGGATTTGACGTCTTGCTTGAGATTGACTATAAGGGAATGTTAGATATTAAAAAAAAATTTCCAAACACTACATCTATATATATTTTGCCCCCAAATGAAGAGGCATTAAAAGAAAGATTAAAAAATAGGGGAGAAGATGATATTGAAGAAATTAATGCTAGGATGAAATCATCAAAAAATGAATTAAAATTTCATAAACAAGCAGACTATGTTGTTACGAATGATGATTTCAATAAAGCTGTAAAACAATTAAAACTAATTATTCTGAAGAGAAAACTTGATCTACTCTCTTTTGAGAAATGGCTTAGCTCAATATCATCAATAAAATAAGGCATTTGTGTAAAAATTTTATTCTGTTACAATGTACATAATTAATCACAGGCGAAATCAATGGCAAGAGTTACTATAGAGGATTGTCTCGAGAATATCGATAATGCATTTGATATTGTTACATTAGCAAGTAGAAGAGCAAAAGACCTAATAGAAGGATCTACTCCTTTAATTGATTGTAAAGATAAACCAACAGTTGTGGCACTAAGAGAGATAGCTGCCTCTCATGTTGGAATGGATTATTTCGAAACTAGTCAAAAAGAAAAAATTGATAATAAATTACAAGATGCAATTTCAGAAGAAGAAATCATCAGTGAAATTAGTCAAGGATATGAAGCAGCTGAACAAGCAGATTTGGAAAAGACTGTAGAAGCATCTGAGCCTACAGATAATGATAGCCTTGATGAAAGCCAGAATATTGAAGAAGAGCCATCTACCGAAGTTAAGGAAGAAGGTAAACAAGAATAAAAACCCACCGTTCTTTTACAATGGGAAATCTGAATCAAAAAACTAGCTCAAAAGCAGCTGGAATAAATGCAAAAATATTTATTGATTTCAAAAAGCTTCTTCAAAAATATCTAAACACTTATCAAATCAAGAAGATTGAAAAGGCTTTTTTATTTGCTCAAGCAGCCCATAAAGGTCAAAAAAGAATTTCTGGAGAGGCTTTTATTGAACACCCTTTATCAGCTGCATCTTATCTTGCAGGCTTACAGTTAGATTATGAATCTATAATGGCAGCTATTTTACATGATGTGATTGAAGACACAGAGATAGAAAAAGAAAATCTTAAAAAAAAATTTGGCGATAAAGTTTCTGACTTAGTCGATGGCGTAAGCAAATTGGATAAAATTAATTTTTCTACAAAAGAAGAAGCTGATGCTGCAAATTTGAGAAAAATGATTTTAGCAATGAGTCAAGATATAAGAGTAATCTTGATAAAATTAGCAGATAGAAGGCACAATCTTAAAACTATTAATGCACTTTCTTATTCTAGAAGAAGGAAGATAGGTAAAGAGAGTTTAGAAATATTTGCGCCAATAGCTTTGAGATTAGGACTCCATTCTATGAAAATTGAGATGGAAGACTTGGCTTTTGAATCAATTTACCCATTTAGATTTAAAGTATTAAAGGATGAAATTAATAAATCTCGAGGTAATAGAAAAGAAGTAATGACTAAGATAAAAAAAGTCATAGAAACAAAATTATTAGGGGAAGGACTGAAGGTAAAGGTCATTGCAAGAGAAAAGCATGTATATGGTATTTACAAAAAAATGTATCAAAAGGAATTAAAATTCTCCGATATACATGATTTGTTTGGTGTAAGAATAATTGTTGATTCCGTTGATGATTGCTATAGATCATTAGGTGTTATTCATAATCTTTATACCCCTATGCCAGGTAAATTCAAAGATTATATTGCAATACCAAAATCAAATGGTTATCAGTCACTTCATACAACGATATTCGGTCCACATGGTTTGCCTCTTGAATTTCAAATTAGAACGGAAGAAATGGATTTTCTAGCCCAAACTGGGATTGCAGCACATTGGTTTTATAAAACAAAGAAATCTTCTACTATCCAAGATTACACTAAAGAACAACAATGGATTACAAATTTACTTAACATACAGCAAGACTCAGGAGATCCTAAAGGATATTTGGAGAGTATAAAAGCTGATTTACATCCAGGGAAAGTATATGTATTTACACACAAAGGGGATATTTTAGAACTTCCAAAAAGATCTACTATTATTGATTTTGCATATACAGTGCACACAGATCTTGGCAATAACTTTCATTCCGCAAATGTTGACGATAAAGTAGTTTCTCCAAATTTCATTTTAAAAAATGGGCAAAAAGTTGAGATTTTTGCTAAAAAAAACTCATTTCCAAACCCTAGTTGGTTGAACTTTGTAGTTACTGAAAAAGCCAGACACTCAATAAGAGCAGCGCTTAAATTAACGCAGAGAGAAGATGCTATCAATTTAGGAGAAAAACTACTAAAAAACTCTTTAACTGAATATGGGATAAAGCTTGATGAAATACCATCTAAAACTATGAAAATGGTTTTACAAGAGTATGGTTGTAGTAATCTAGATGGCTTATTTTCTGAAATTGGGTTAGGAAATAGGATACCAAAACTTGTTGCGATGAGAGTTGCTCCCGTTAATATAATTAAAAAAAACCTTAAAACGAAATCTAAGGAAATTCATATCCAAGGAACCGAGGGGCTGGTTTTATCTTATGCTAAATGTTGTTATCCAATTCCAGGTGATTCAATAATAGGAAGTATTAGTCAGGGGAAAGGAATAGTTGTGCATAGACAAATTTGTCATAGCGTTAAACACGGAAAAAAAACAAAAGAACAAAACATAGACCTTATTTGGTCCGAAAGTATTGATGATTTTTTTAGTGTATGCATAAAAGTAGAGGTTGAAAATAAAAGAGGTGTACTCGCACAAATTTCCTCAATAATAGCAAAAAATGATTGTAACATCGATAGTGTCACATATGATGATACAAAAGAAACTGGACATAATATAATGATATTTGTAATTTCCATAACAGATACCAAAGCCTTGTCTAAACTAATGTCTCAATTAAAAAAGAATGTTAATGTACTAAATGTAACCAGAAAGAGAAGTTAAAATGGATGAGAAAGTTAATTTTGGTTTTTTGAAAGTTTCAAAAAAAATAAAAGATGAGATGATATCTAATCTGTTTACATCAGTTTCTGAAAAATATGATTTAATGAATGATGTAATGTCTTTCGGTTTACATAGGATCTGGAAAAAACGAATGGTAAGTATTTGTAATCCAGAAAATATCTCTAAAGTAATTGATATAGCTTCTGGAACTGGTGATATATCACTACAACTTCTAAGGAAGAATAGAAATTTGTCTATTACGTGTCTAGATAGTAGCAAGGAGATGCAAAAAATTTGTAAAAATAAGATGATTGATAATGGTTTTGTGAGAAATGTTAAATATGTCTGTTCTACAATAGAAAAATGTAAATTGAAAGATAATAGCTTTGATGTTGCATCAATTGCATTTGGTTTTAGAAATTTTACAGATTATAATTCTTCCCTTAAAAATATTTTTAGAATTCTAAAACCAGGAGGTAAAATTGTTATTTTAGAATTATGTTTACCTGAGAATGAATATATGAATAAAATTTTCCAAAAGTATACATTTAACGTAATCCCACAGTTAGGTAAGATTATTGTTAATGATTATGATAGCTATAATTATCTTGCTGAATCTATTAAAATGCACCCTCATCCAAATAAAGTTCTCGAAATGATGAAAAAGAATAATTTTATTAACACAAAATTTATTCGTCTAAATGGTGGTATTGTCACAATACATATTGGATACAAAAATTGAAAATTCCAAAAAACTTTATAGGGTATTGTAATAAAATACTTAAAGGAGAAAAATTTAACAGAATATTTCCTGAGAATTTTCTAGACGAAATAGATCAAAAAAAGATAAAAATTAATCTATCCAGAATTGATTTAATATTATTTTTTGAAGTTAGAGATAATACAATTGTTTTTTTAGATAATGAGGAAAATTTTGATGTAGAATTCATTGCTACCCCTTTAGACTTTTTTATGTATATTATTAGCAGGGGTTCAGATAAATTTTCAGATAGAATTAAAATAAATGGGGATATAAATACAGCTAATAAGATTAATGAATTTTTACATAAATCTGAAAAATTTCATCTTATTATTTCTAATATAGTTGGAAGTGACAAGGCGAGTAAAATTGAAAGTATTGCTTCAAAATTTAATATAGATATTACAAGTTTTTTTGAAGACACTACTAATGATTTAAGAGATTTTTTTATAGAAGATATGGCTTTATTTCCCACAAAGTCTGATATAGATCAATTCTTAGATGATGTAGATAATCTTAAGAGCAGAACTGATAAACTAGTAAAAAAATATTCAAATGATAAAAAACCTATTTAGAATCCTTCAAATTATATATTTGGCCATAAAATATGATGTCGATGGAATGTTGTTAAACTCTAAATTAGTTAGTAAAAAAGTATATTTTTTTTATTTTTTTCCATGGAACTGGTTTAGGAAGAAAGATGTACAAGATATCCCACTTAAAATAAGAACTTTGTTTGAAGAATTAGGGCCCATATTTGTCAAGCTTGGGCAAATAGTATCTACCAGAAAAGATTTGTTAAGAGATGATATAGCAGAAGAATTATCTAAATTACAAGATAGCGTAAAGCCTTTTCCAGGAGATGAAGCAGTTAAGATAATTGAACATGATATGGGGAAAAAAATAGATTTTATTTTCTCTACATTCAATCCTGTTCCTATTGCCTCTGCATCTATTGCACAAGTTCATGAAGCAACATTAAATAATAATAACAATGTAATTGTTAAGGTAGTAAGGCCAAGAATTGTTGAACAAATAAATAAAGATTTGCTTCTAATGAAGAGAGTGGCCACCTACTTGAATTCATTATCTGATGATTTTAGAAGAATGCATCTAATAGAAGTAGTAAATGACTATGAAAAAATAATTTTTGATGAACTTGATTTAATTAAAGAAGCATCTAATGCCAAGAGGATGAAGAATAATTTTAGAAATTCTGACTTACTATATATACCAGATATCCATTGGGATTTAGTTACTAAGAATGTATTGGTGATGGAAAGAGTTTTTGCTACACCTATAAATAATAAGAGAGAACTTCGTGACAATAACATAAACTTTGAAGAAATAGCCAATAAAGCTCTAGAATTATTTTTTATCCAAGTTTTTGAACATAATTTTTTTCATGCTGATATGCATCCAGGTAATATTTTTGTTAAAAATATTGATAATAAAGTCCAATTTGTGCTTGTTGACTTTGGGATTGTTGGATCATTAAGTGAGTTTGATAAGAAATATTTAGCAGAAAATTTTGTAGCTTTTTTTAACAGAGATTATGAAAAAGTTGCAAGATTGCATGTAGAATGCGAATGGGTTCCACGAAATACAAATATTAGTGAATTGGAAGAAGCTATCAGAAAAAATTGTGAACCTATGCTAGATCGCCCTATAAAGGACATATCTATCAGCGATATAATAATTAGTTTATTCAGTACCGCTAGAAAATTTAAATTGGAAGTTCAACCACAATTAATATTAATGCAAAAAACATTGTTATATACAGAAGGATTAGGCAGGCAATTTAATCCCGAATTAGATTTATGGAAAACATCAAAGCCAATTTTGGAAAGATGGATGAAGAACCAGAAGAGCCTTTTATCAATGATAAAAAAATTCAGAAAAAACTCAACTCAATTAATAGATGTTTTCCCTGAGATACCCATCTCGATTAGAAGAATCATAGATTTAATTAATAATGATAATTTTGATTTGAATAGAAATTTGAATCAATTAAAGAAAGTTGAAAAGCAAATATATAAAAATAGTATGAGGAACTATTGGTATTTCTCAATATTTTTCTTGCTTGTTCCTCCGACCATGATGGGAGTTTTTCTTGCTTCCTTTGATAAATTGCATATGTATTTTGATTTTTCTGTACCATATATTTTGATTGCCCTTTTATTTATATTTATTCTCAAACCTAAGGAAGATAAGTGATGGAGAAGGTAGAATTTGGGGAATTAAATGAACAGCAAGAAGATGCTGTAAATTGTAGTCAGGGTAATAAATTAATTCTAGCTGGCGCAGGCAGTGGAAAAACAAAAGTCTTAACTTGCAGAGTGGCAAAACTAATTCAAGATTTTAACATTAAGCCAAGCAATATATTGGCTTTAACTTTTACTAATAAAGCAGCTAATGAAATGAAGCAAAGAATAGAAAGCCTACTTAGAATTTCATCTCAAGGCCTATGGTTTGGAACATTTCATGGGATTTGTAGAAGGTTTTTAAAAATACATTGGAAGGATGCAGGAATTTCTGAATTTTTCACCATACTCGATTCACAAGATCAATTAAGGATAATTAAAAGGGTTATTAAATCAAGAAATCTTGATGAAAAAATTTATGTTCCAAAAGCTTTACAATCATTCATCAATTCAAGAAAAGATAAGGGAGAGAGAATTTCTAATTCATCAGATAAGGATGATGCTTACAGAGATATTTTTAGAGATTATGAAGAAGCACGAATACAAACAAAATCACTAGATTTTGCAGATTTGATTTTAACTACTTATGAGACGCTTAAAAATAAACCTGAACTTCTAAAATATTACAACGATAGATTTCAACATATTATGGTTGATGAGTTTCAGGATACTAATACTCTGCAATTTAATCTTCTTAAAATATTAAATGGAGAGAAAGGCTCGTTGTATGCTGTTGGAGATGACGATCAATCAATCTATGCTTGGAGAGGTGCACGCAGTAAAAATATACAACTCTTTAAAAAAGAATTTTCTAATGTTGAAATGTTCAAATTAGAACAAAACTATAGATCAACAAGTAAAATTTTAGATGTCGCTAATAGTTTAATTAAAAAGAACCAAAATAGATTAGGCAAGGACTTATGGACATCTTCAAAAAAAGGGGAACCTGTCTACCTTTATAGGGCTGATAGTTCAAAAGAAGAATGCAGATTCATTGCTGAAAAGATTAATTGGTTTTTTGAGAATGGTTATAAAAGATCTGACATTGCTATATTATATCGAGCCAATTTTCTTTCTCGTACATTAGAAGGAGAATTAAGTGCCAGACAGATACCGTATGTAGTTTTTGGAGGATTTCGTTTTTTTGAAAGAGCAGAAATAAAAGATGTGATTGCTTATCTTAGATTAGCCGCTAATTCTTCAGATAACACAGCATTTGAGAGAATTATAAATGTTCCACCCAGAGGCATTGGCGAAAAAACTATGGAGGTTATTAGGAATTATTCAAAATCTCATTCTATTTCATTATGGGAATCTATACAAAGCCTTGATAAATTAAATATTACACGCTCAATTGATTCAATCAGATCTTTTATTGAAATTATAGAGAAAATTTCTTCATTAATAAAAACATCTGACCTATCTACTTTAATTGAAAATACAATTAAATTATCTACTCTAAAATCATATTATGAGAATTTAAAAGGTGAAGAATCAGTATCTAAACAAGAAAACCTTGAAGAATTGATATCTCATGCAGAGTCTTATGAAAATAGTAATGTTGATAGTGATGACTTAATTAGGGATTTTCTAGATAATGCGGCATTAGAAGCTGGCGAGTATCAATCAAGAACACATGAAGATCCATTACAAATTATGACAATACATTCTGCAAAAGGGCTTGAGTTTCCAATTGTTTTTCTAATGGGATTGGAAGATGGTATTTTCCCAAATTATAGAAGAGATACCGAGGATGACTTTTTAGAAGAAGAAAGAAGGTTGTGTTATGTTGCAATTACGAGAGCAAAAAAATTGCTTTTCTTCAGCTATACAGAGTTTAGAGAGGGAGGCTATAATCCTTCTAATGGACCATCTAGGTTTCTAAGTGAAATACCTGATGAAATGATTGAAGGTATTAAGACAGAAACAGTATCTAAATCTAATTATAATTCAAGTATTTCGAAACCATCAAACAAAAAATATTTTTTTAAAGTAGGACAAAGAGTAAGGCATGTAAAGTTTGGAGAAGGAATTATACAAAGATATGAAGGGGCTAGAGATGATTTAAAACTTCATATAAACTTTGATAGTTATGGTTATAAAGTTTTGGTTTTAAATTACAGTAATTTGGAATTCTTATAAAATGAAGAAAATAAAAAGAAGAGATTTTATTAAATCAATTGGGCTATCACTTTTAGGTGGATCAATATTAACATCGAAGGAAGCTTCTTCAAAATCAAAAACTGAATTTAAATGGAAGATGGTTACATCTTGGCCAAAAAACTTCCCAGGCTTAGGTGTTGGAGCTGAGCATCTAGCAAAAATTATAAATCAATTATCAAATAACAGAATTAAAATCAAAGTTTTTGGAGCTAATGAATTGGTCCCTCCTTTAGAAGTTTTTGATTACGTATCTAATGGTGGTGCGGAACTTGGTCATTCAGGAGCTTATTATTGGAAAGGAAAAAGTCAGGCATGCCAATTTTTTTCTTCAGTCCCTTTTGGTCTCAATGCACAAGAAATGAATGCATGGTTATATTATGGTGATGGATTAAAACTCTGGGAAAAGTTGTATACCCAATTTAATCTAATACCAAGACCAGCGGGTAACACTGGTGTTCAAATGGGCGGATGGTTTAATAAAAAGATTAATACCCCCAAAGATTTGCAAGGTTTAAAAATGAGGATCCCAGGCTTGGGAGGTGAAGTTTTAGCCAGAGCTGGAGGGGTTCCTATAACTTTACCGGGAACTGAACTATTTACTGCACTACAAACAGGCGCTATAGATGCAACTGAGTGGGTTGGCCCCTATAATGATCGAGCATTCGGTTTACATAAAGCTGCAAAATATTATTATTATCCGGGATGGCATGAACCTGGACCAACAATAGAATGTATTATAAACAAAGATGCATATAATAAATTACCAACTGATTTAAAACATATAATAGATCTTTCTTGTAAAGCTGCTAACATTGATATGTTGGCTGACTACACATCAAAAAATAATCAAGCTTTGCAATATTTAATTTCTGAAAAGATAAGTATTAATGAGTTTCCAGAAAAAGTAATGAAATTTCTGAAGAAATTATCCATGGAAGTTGTAAATGAAATAGGCGAGACTGATTCAATTACTAAGGAAGTTCATGAGTCTTATACAAAATTCCAAAAAGAAGTTATTCCTTGGACTAAACTTTCTGAAAAATCATATATTAAATTTAGAGATTGATTAGCCGAAGAAAAATTCTGGCAAAAACGTAGTCATACCAGGGAACAGATAAATAGCTATAATTACTAAAACCTGTATACCAATAAATGGATAGACTCCGTTATAGATTTCAAAGGTTGAGATATTTTTTGGTGCAACACCACGTAAATAAAATAATGAGAACCCAAATGGAGGAGTAAGAAATGAGGTTTGCAACACCATTGCGATTAAAATTCCAATCCAAACAGGGTCAAAACCAAGAGAAAATAAAGTAGGGCCAAATAATGGAATTACAATAAATATAATCTCAATAAAATCTAAAATAAAACCCAAGAAGAACATGAGTGTAAGTACAATTAATAATGACATATATTTATCAGATGGTATTTCTATCAATAGATTGTGTATTAATAACTCTCCTTCAAAACCACGAAAAACAAGGGAGAAGAGTGTTGCACCAAGTAAAATCATAAATACCATACTAGTTATTTTCATAGTTTCCCTAGATGTTTTTTCTAAAATATTTTTTGTAAATTTACCTTGTGTAAAAGCTATACTTAATGAACCTGCTGCTCCTACAGCTGCAGCTTCTGAAGGTGTTGCTATACCAAAGATAATTGAACCCAAAACAAGAAAAATTAAAATAAATGGTGGAAGAATTGATTTAAATAAGTTTATGTTGTCTTCACTATAAGCATTTTTATTATGGCTTTCAATCGATCTAACATTTTTAGATTTTATATAAAAAATATATAGTACTGGAAGTAATAATCCTGGAATGATTGCTCCAGCAAAAAGATCACCGATTGTTATTGTTTCTGGTGAAAATATTCCAGCGTTTAATTGTGCTTGTTGATAGGCTGAAGACAAAACATCAGCTAACAAAATCAATACAAGGGAAGGAGGTATTATCTGTCCTAAAGTACCAGATGCGCAAATAGTCCCACAAGCAAGTGAAGATGGATAACCATTTTTCAACATCACAGGAAGAGATAGCAGGCCTAGCGTTACGACACTTGCTCCTACAATTCCTGTACTAGCAGCCATTAAAGTACCAACAATTATGACAGAAACCCCTAAACCACTAGAATTATTTTTATATAATTGGTTCATAGATTTAAGTAAGTTTTCTGCTATATTAGTTTTTTCTAAAACTGAACCCATAAAAATAAATAAAGGTACTGCTAGCAAATTTTGATTAACCATTATGCCGTAAACACGATTAGGGAAGGCTAATAGATATGAATAATCAAATATATCGAACATAATTCCTAGATATGCAAAAATGAGTGAAATTCCTGACAAGACAAAAGCTACGGGGAATCCTGATAAGAGAAATCCAAAAGTAGTTAAAACAAATAAAATAGCAATGTATTCAATATTCATTTAAAAAAGAGGTTATATTTTTTATAAGTTCAGAAATACTTTGAAAAAAAATGAGAAGTCCAGTTAGTGGGATAATACTTTTTAATAAATAAACTAAATTTAACCCTCCGGCTTCACTAGATTGTTCCATAACACTCCAAGAATTAATTACCATATCTGTGCTTATGAAAATAACAAACAGTGCAAATGGAATCATAAAAAAAATAATGCCCATGATAAATACAAGATTTTTTCTCCTAGCGCTAAATTTGTTTGATAGGATATCAATTTTCACATGAGCATTTTCTTTTATGGCAAAAGATATTCCAAACATAAAAAATATTGCATGCAAATACATAATTGATTCTTGCAGAGCAACACTACCAATGTTTAGAAAATATCTGAGAAATAGAGTTAAAATTACTAAAAAAACCATGATTACAACCATAAAACCAATCAAGTAACCAATTCTTTCAATAAAATTATCTATAAGTTCTTGTGTGCTTTTCATAATAAAATCTGATAATTACTCTCTATTCTATCAATTAATATATTTTCAAAAATAGATGGGTCTTTAATATGTGTTATTTCGCCAATTTTTGGATAATGCAGGTCAGTCAATCTAGAAAGATAGAATCTAAGAGCTGCTGACACTAATGCATGTTTCCATAAAGTTTTTTCTATATCAGTGATTTCCCGATATTTATTATATTCTGCTAGTAGGTAATTAAATTTTTCTTCGTTGATAGAGTTATTCTCTTGATTACACCAATCATTTACTACAATAGCCAAATCATAGATATATGGGCCGCAACATGAGTAGTAAAAATCAATGATGCCTGAGATTTTATCTGCCGAGAATAAAACATTATCTCTAAAAAGATCTGCATGAATCATACCTGTTGGTAAATCACTGTTTAAAAACTCTTCTTGGATTTCAATAGATTTTTGAATTAAGTTTAATTGATTTTTATTTATCAATCCATTAAGTCTTTCTAGAGAATTTTTAGCCCAAATTGAACCTCTAGCATTTGTGATTCCAATTGAAAAATCTTGACCACATAAGTGAAAATTAGCAAGAATCTTTCCTAGTTGTTCACAATGATTATTTGTTGGTTGAACAATTGATTTACCTTCTAATTTTTCTATTACTGCTGAAGGTTTATCTTGAATGCTTTTAGATAATTTGCCACTCTTAGTTTCAATAACCAATGGAGATAGTAACCCTTTTTTATTTATATGATTCATAAATGAAAGATAGTCAATAACTCTATCAGCGCTGATAGCTTCAAAGATAGTAAATATAAAATCTCCATTTTCTGTATTCAATAAATAATTGCTATTTTCTATGCCTTCAGAAATACCAGAAAAATTTATAATCTTTCCTAATGAGTAATTCTCAAGGTGTAATTCCAACTCATCATTGGTTATTTTAGTATATACAGACATGGCTTTTTCAGCTTATTATAAGTTATAAATCTTTTTTTGAAATAAACTTATCTAAGGTTATATGATTTTGGCTAATAAAAATAGAGATAATTTTGTTCTCGTTGATGGCTCTTCTTATTTGTATAGAGCATTTTATGCTCTTCCAAATTTAACAACTGTTTCAGGGTTTAGTACTGGAGCAATACATGGCGTTATTAATATGATTAATAAACTTATTAAAACATATGAGCCTAAATATTTATCAGTAATATTTGATTCAAAAGGAAAAACTTTTAGGCATAATCTTTATAAAAAATATAAAGCTAATAGAAAACCAATGCCAAAAGAATTAAGTGAACAAGTACCTCCATTAATAGATTTTATAAAGTCACTTGGAATTTCTGTTTTGCAGATTCCAGATGTAGAAGCTGATGATGTTATTGCAACATTAGCTACAAAATTATCATCAAAAAAAAACCAAGTTATAATATCATCTGGCGATAAAGACTTAGCTCAGTTGGTCACTCCAGATATTGTTCTGATCAATAGTATGGATGAAAAAGTTCTTGATGTAGCAGGAGTTAAGGAAAAGTTTGGAGTTTTACCAAATCAAATTTTAGAATATCTCATGTTAATGGGTGATTCATCAGATAATATACCTGGTGTAGATAAGGTTGGTCCAAAAAAAGCTATGGAATTACTCTCTAAATATAAATCAATTGAAGGAATTTTTTCTAAACTTGAAGAAATAACAGGAAAATTGAAGGAAAATTTATCTAATTTTGAAAGTTTCATTGAGATGTCTAGAAGTTTAATTCAATTGAAACTTGATGTCGATGTAGATACAGAAATCAATAAATATAAAATCAAAAGTAGAAATGAGAAAAAGCTTGCTGAAATAGTTCAAAAATATGAATTAAAAAATATAGCCAGCAATCTTAGCATAGATGAGCAACCTCAAGAAATACATGAGACATCTTACAAGATAATTTCTAATGAGAGAGATTTTAATGAATTAATTGATTTATTAAACAAACTAAAGGTCTTTTCTTTTGATACAGAAACAACTTCACTTGATCATATGAATGCTGAATTAGTGGGAGTTTCATTTTCTACTGAACCATATAATGGTTTTTATATACCAATTAATCACAAGACAGCAAACAAGAACATAAAACTCACTTCTGAATTAAAGAAAAAATTAAAGGATTTATTAGAGAATGAAAAAAATAAAATTATTGGACAAAATATAAAATATGATATAAATGTTCTAAAGAAATATGACATAAATATAAAATCAAATATTGAAGACACAATGGTTTTATCGTATGTTTTTAATTCTTCAGGTAGGCACGATTTATCTACGCTCAGTCAAAAATATTTAAATCATAAGATGATAGAGTATGAAGATATTGTGGGTAAGGGAGTTAAACAAAAAAAATTCTCAGAAATTGATATTCAGACTGCATCTGACTATGCATGCGAGGATGCAGATGTAACCTTTCGATTATATAGTTTTTTTAATGAAAAAATAGATGATGACAAACAGAAAAAACTATATCAAGAAGTAGAAAGACCACTTGTTGGCGTAATCGCAAGAATTGAAAATAACGGAGTATTATTAGATAAAAAAAATTTACAATCACAAAATAAAAATCTAAAAAATAAATCTCAAAAAATTGAGAAAGATATTTACAGGTTAGCAGGCAAAGAATTTAATATTGGTTCACCAAAACAATTGCAGGAAATATTTTTTGATACTTTAGGAATTCCTATTATAAGGAAAACTCCTAAGGGACAACCTTCCACAAGCGAAGATGTTCTACAAGAGCTTTCACAAAATTATGAAATAGCAAAACTCGTATTACAATTTAGAAATTTAATGAAACTTATTAATACTTATACAGATAGACTGGGGCAACAAATTAATAATAAAACTGGAAGATTGCATACCTCTTATCATCAAGCAGTGACTATAACGGGTAGACTATCATCTAGTGACCCTAATTTACAAAATATACCAATAAGATCTGATGATGGAAAAAAAATCAGATCTGCCTTTATAGCTGAAAAAAAATGTAAGATAGTTTCAGCAGATTACTCACAAATCGAGTTACGTGTAATGGCTCATTTATCAAAGGATAAGAATTTGACAAAAAATTTTTTAAACAATGAAGATGTACATGCATCAACTGCAAAGGAGATATTCAATATTGATTCAAAACCAGATGATGAACAAAGAAGATATGCTAAAACAATAAATTTTGGTCTTATTTATGGTATATCATCTTTTGGCTTAGCAAAGCAATTAGGTATAGACAATAATTCTGCTAAACAATATATTGAAACATATTTCCAAAAATATAGTGGTGTTAGAAAATTTATGGAATTATGTAAAAAGGAAACTAAAAAGAGTGGTTTTATTCGAACAATCTTAGGCAGAAAAATTTTTATACCCAATATTAAACATACTAATTTTCAAATAAGAAGCGCTGCAGAAAGAACTGCTATCAATGCACCAATACAAGGTACAGCTGCGGATATAATAAAAATTGCAATGATTGACATTGATGCGTGGATACAGAAATCTAAATGTCCGGTGAAAATTATTATGCAGGTGCATGATGAGCTTGTTTTTGAAATACAAGAAAATTTTGTTGATGAAGCTGTAGAAAAAATAAATGAGATAATGTCCAATCCTCTTAAATTGAGTGTCCCTTTACTTGTAGAAGTTGGTGTTAATGAGAATTGGGGAGATGCTCATTAGTATCTTGATTTGAAGAATTCCTACTATAAGATATAATAATGTCCTGAGATGAAAAAACCATTTATATTGTTATTAACTACAGCAGCATTAATTTTCTCTAAAGGTATTTTTTCTGCTGATATCAGTAAGGGAAAAGAAAAAAGTGAGTCCTGTGTTGCTTGTCATGGAGCTAACGGTATAAGCGTAAATCCAATCTGGCCAAATTTGGCTGGTCAGCATCCAAAATATATAAAATCTCAAATGCTAGAATTTAAGAAAGGGGCTAATGGCAATAGGAATAATTCAATTATGTATGGAATAACGTCAGCTCTATCTGATGATGATATTGAAAGTTTGGCGCTATACTATTCATCATTAGAAAAGTCAGTAGGAACAACAAAAGATGAATATTTTCAGACTGGACAGGATATTTATAGAGGTGGTGTAATGGAATATAAAATACAAGCTTGTATAGCGTGTCATGGTCCTAATGGGCAGGGCAACTATGCTGCAGGAATACCTTCCCTTTCAGGTCAACATGCACAGTATATAGAGAAACAATTAAAAGATTTCCGTTCAGGAACCAGATCTAATGACCCAAATAAAATGATGCGTAATATCGTTCATAGAATGACCGATGATGAGATAAAGTCTGTTGCAGAATATATACAAGGATTATATTGATGAAAAAAAGTATATTCTTATTTTTAGTCATTACATTTAGTAATTTTATTTATGCTGAAAATAGTCCTCAAAAGTATGTTCAAATTTCAAATTCTAAACAAGCTGAACATGATAAAATAGTTATTTATGAATTTTTTTGGTATGGCTGTCCCCATTGTTTTAATATAGAGCCCACTATTGAAAAAATTGAGTCAAATTTAGACAAAGATACCATTATGATAAAATTACCTTTGGCGCTAAAGGAATCATGGATGAATCACGCAAAAGCTTTCTATTCAATGCAGCAAATGGATATTGATAGTAATTTACAT
>CEOQ01129706.1_pt1 | contig 33129 bp, 33 predicted proteins | sample 361351 | NCBI WGS metagenome assembly CEOQ01 (sample SAMEA2619907, study PRJEB7988) | marine metagenome | biome: marine biome (ENVO:00000447); feature: deep chlorophyll maximum layer (ENVO:xxxxxxxx); material: "saline water (ENVO:00002010), including plankton (ENVO:xxxxxxxx)" | depth 60 m | reverse complement strand
ATAGGTGGAATATACACAAATGAAGAGATTGTTTACATCGATAACTTTACTTGTCGCGTTAGGCTTGATTTTCTCAGTCGCATGTTCTTCGGAAGCCGAAGTAATCGTTGAGGAGAAGATAGTTGAGGTAGAGAAGGAAGTAATAAAAGAAGTAGAAGTGGCGTCATCCCCAGGAAAGCTTGTAATTTACTCAGGCAGAAAGGAATCCTTGGTTGGACCGATAATCGAACAGTTTAAGGCAGCAAGTGGGATCGAGGTAGAAGTTAAATATGGTAGCACTGGTGAAATAGCAGCTACACTGTTGGAAGAGGGAAAAAATTCACCAGCGGATGTATTTTTTGCTCAGGATCCAGGAGGTTTGGGTGCTATAGCCAATGCTGGCATGTTTACTAAGCTTTCTACTGAAATCTTAGGATTAGCTCCTGATTGGGCTCAATCACCAGACGGCTTATGGGTAGGAATATCCGGTCGAGCTCGTACACTCGTATACAGTACAGCAGATTTAGATGCAGCTGATATGCCAGAAACATTACAAGGCTTGACTGACCCAAAATGGAAAGGCAAGATTGGATGGGCTCCTACAAATGGATCCTTCCAGGCGATGGTCACAGCAATGAGAGTGATGTGGGGAGAGGAAGAGACAAAGACTTGGCTTCAGGCAATAAAAGATAATGAAGCTCAGGTATATCCAAAAAATACTCCTCAAGTTGCAGCAGCAGCAGACGGTGAAATACTTGTTGGTCTTGTAAACCACTACTATTTGCACAGATTTTTAAGTGAAGAAGGAGATGAGTTTGGCGCAAGAAACCATCACCTTGCAGGTGGCGGTCCCGGTTCTCTTGTGATGGTTGCGGGTGGAGGAATTTTATCTACTGGAAAAAACCAAGATAATGCAGAAAAGTTCTTCAATTTCATGCTTTCAACTGTCGCCCAGCAGTATTTTGCTGGACAAACATACGAGTATCCGTTAGTTGAAGGTGTGAAAACTAACCGAATTCTTACTCCTATGGAAGAGATTAATAAACCTGACATTGATATGGCTCAGCTAGAAGACTTAGCTGGAACTCAGGCAATGTTGCGAGATTTAGGAATACTTGAATAATTCCTGGAGGTATATCCAGTACTAAATAAAAACCGTTCCTCCAATTTTCATGGGGCCTATACTTTAATATCCACAGCCAGCAAAGGTATAGGCCCTTTACCTATTTCTATACTAATTCCTTGTATTTTGATAGGTGCTGCGATGATGATACCTTTCGTATATCTGATAGTGAGAGCTTTTGATGCATCTGACTTGGCCTGGCAATTGCTATTTCGATTTAAAACTTTGCATACTTTATTTAACACACTAGTGTTGACACTAGGTGTCGTGTTTGTATCAATTGTAATTTCATTACCCATGGCATGGTTAACGGTACGCACCGACCTGCCCTTCAGACGATTTTGGTCAATTCTAGGAGCTTTACCAATAGTTATTCCAAGTTATGTAGGGGCTTTTCTATACATAACAGTATTTGGACCAAAAGCTTTGTTTCAACAATTGTTAGAAATCATTTTTGGGATAGAAAAGATCCCCAGTTTTTATGGACTATCCGGAGCGATAATTGTTCTCTCACTTTTAAGTTATCCGTACATATATTTAATAGTAAGAGCCTCAATATCTAATATCGATTCTTCAATAGAAGATTCGGCACGGTCCTTGGGCAGAAGCAGTTTTAAGACCTTTATAACAGTCACCCTCCCAATGCTTAGACCTGCGTTAGCAGCTGGAGCGTTACTAGTAGCTCTATATGTAATTAGTGATTTTGGAGCAGTATCATTAATGAGGTATCCGACGTTCACATGGTCGATATATCAACAATATCAGGGTGCTATTGATCGCTCAGCTGCAGCTTTGCTATCAATCTTGCTTCTCTTGTTTTCTGTCGTTATTTTGTATCTGGAGCAAAAAAGCAGGGGAAGGATTAAATACCACAGATCTGGAGCTGGCATATCGAAAAGACTTTCTTTGATTAGGCTGGGTAAATGGAAATGGCCTGCAGTGATTTTTTGTGCGTTGGTTATAAGTTTTTCACTATTATTGCCTGGTTCAGTCTTGTTATATTGGCTGGTTAGAGGCGTAAGTTATGGAGAGACAATAGCGTCAGCCTGGTCTAGTGCTTTAAATTCGATTTACGCCTCAGGTCTCACAGCAATAATTGCAGGCTTAATAGCTATACCGGTGGCAGCCTTTATTGTGCGTTTTCCGGGTAGGATTGCTCGATTGTTCGAATCAATAAGTTATGTTGGTTATGCCTTACCTGGGATAGTTATCGGATTGTCTCTTGTATTTTTTGGCGTAAGGTATGGAGGATTCCTCTACCAGACTATTTTGATTCTTGTATTTGCATACATAGTTTTATTCTTTCCGGTTGCGATGGGGTCTGTGAGATCATCGTTTGCACAAATTAGACCATCATACGAAGAGGCTGCTAAAGGTTTAGGTAGATCCAACATAGGAGTAATGTACTCTATCACTTTGCCATTAGTAAGGTCTGGTGTAATTGTAGCTATGGCTTTAGTATTCTTAATAACAATGAAGGAATTAACGGCAACGCTGATTTTAGGACCATTGGGATTTAAAACTCTAGCGACTCAAGTTTGGTCTTTTACATCAGAGGCGTTTTTTGCGAAAGCGGCATTCCCAGCTTTATTGATAATATTACTATCATCTATTCCAACAGCATTCATTATGTATAAAAATCGAGATCTTAGGTTATGAACAATATAGTTCTTTTATGTGATAAATTAATCAAATCTTTTGGGGAAACTGTCGCTCTAAATCAAACCAAAATTGAACTTTTTAATGGAGAAATATTAGCTATTCTTGGGCCAAGTGGCTGCGGAAAAAGCACCCTATTACGGGCTATTGCTGGATTTGAGAATATCGATAGTGGAGATATCACTATAAATGGCAAAACGGTTTCCAGTAGAGATAAATTTACTCCAGCAGAAAAGCGTAGGGTTGGAATGGTTTTCCAGGATTATGCATTGTTTCCACATTTAACTGTAGAAGATAACGTAGGCTTCGGCACCAAATCCAGTTCTAAAAGCGACAAAGCTGCTTTAGTGAAACAAATGCTAAAATTGGTCGATTTAGATGGAATGGAGGTAAGATACCCTCATGAATTGTCCGGCGGTCAACAACAACGAGTAGCCGTTGCCAGAACTTTGGCTGCTAATCCAGTAACAATTTTACTTGATGAACCATTTAGCAATCTTGACGCTACAATGAGAACTGAGATACGCAATACTGTTAGACATGCGTTGCAGGGTAGAGGTGTGGCTACCATCATTGTCACGCATGATCGTGAGGAAGCCTTTACAATTGCTGACAGGGTGGCAGTTATGAATTCAGGCCAAATTGAACAAGTCGACACTCCTGAGAATATGTATAGGTCTCCAGTCTCGAAATTTGTTGCTAATATGACAGGCACAGCAAACTTTATGCCTGCAACAATTACTTCAAATAGAGCGGTAACCGAATTAGGTAAGTTTCAATGGATCAGCCCTACTAATGGAATTGTGGAAGGTGATGAAGTGGAGTTGTTAGTTCGACCAGATGACTTTCTTGTTTTACCGAACCCAAATGCCTCAGTTACCGTGACCTCTAGAGAGTATCGAGGTGATGCTATGGTGTTATCAGTCGAGTTAGGTTCAGGTAATACAATCCAGTGTAGACAAGGTCCTTATTCAGATTTACCAGTAGGCACTTCGGTTGACTTGGTTCCATCGCGTAGTGCTCCATTTGTAGCTTTTTAACTTTCAAACCCTCTTTTTAAGAACGGATCTATACTTTCTATAAAACCTATTGGGTTGTCAGTTGTGACTAAATGTCCAGCTCCGTTAACTGTCACCTCGCGAGCATTTTGCATGCGTGAAACTAATTCAGTAGCCGTCTCCGCGGTCACCACATCACTTTCAGATCCTCGTACAAAAAGAGTCGGACAAGTTATTGATTCAAGTGTTTTCCAAAGGTGCATACGATCTTCTGCTGTTTGTTCATATCTTGAGTTTTGACGTTTTAGCACAGGGTCATATTTCCATGACCATCGACCATCGGCATGTTGCTTTGCGTTACGCATCACGCTGGCTACGAGCTGATCCTTGGTTCTGTCAGGTCTGAAAGCTTGCACAGCGGAAACCATTTCTTCAATTGAGTCAAAATAATCTTTGTTTTCCACAAATTTACGGACGCGTTGCACACCTGATTCTTGTAAACGCGGAGCAACATCTATAATTATGAGACTCCTCACAAGTTTTTGGTTAGCCGCCGTGTATTTATATCCGATTGTTCCACCTAAGGAGAGGCCAATAATTATTACAGGGGCAGAATTAGTTTTGATAACAAAATCCTCTAAGTCTTTCTGCATTGATTCTCTCGTATAGTCTTCATTACTAGACCAATCGGATTCACCATGTCCCCGGAAGTCCAGGGCCAAAACATGAAATCGATCAGCAAGAGAAAGTGATACAAAATCGAAACTGTGGGCACTTTGAGCAAATCCATGTAGAAGTACAACAGTCGGTTTTGCAGGGTCACCCCATTCTAAGAAATGTAGCTTTAAGCCATTTACCTCTATGTGCCTGTCTATCGGGTTCCAGCATTTTGTAAATGGTATACCTATCTTTTGGGCGGATTGATGCAATGATGAATTTTTAGGATCAACTGACATGCTATTAAGTTTAGTTTATTTCTTTAGCTTTTTGTCCGATATGAACAAACTCTTTATTTACAAAAATGAATATAATGGATAAAGCTGCAACAAAGATTCCTCCTAACATAACCGTGAAAGGTGCACCTAGAGCCAGTCCTATTAAACCAGCTTGAACCCCTCCCAAAAGCATCAGGCTCCAATTTATTCCATATAGTGCCATGACTCTTCCTCGTAATTCAGGAGGAACCATTTGTTGCAAAGCCGCCATAGTAGAAATCATGTGGAGTGAAGTGAAAAACCCAGTGGTTAACATCAACACTATACCTAAAGTATATGAGCCAGTTAACTCAGCTAACAAACCGAAGATAGCAATGGATATTCCGCTTAAACAGCAAGCAGCTAAAATGAAAGTGCCTGACGGTAAGACTATTTTTCTGGTTGCAATAAATAATGAAGCTAAGACACTACCGACACCAGAACAAGCTAAAAGCACTCCTTGACCTTCTGCGCCAACCGAAAAAATATCTACCGCAAATATAGGCATTAACAAAATATAGCTGCCGCCGAAAAAGCTGGAAAACATTGCTAGACCTATTAAATATCTAAATTCTGGTTTTCTAAAAACATATTTCAAACTATCTTTGACTTGATCAGTAAGTTTAGTTTGCGATTGATTGTCACTAGCTTCTTTGCTGATACCAGTCAATGGCAACAATAAAACTGCCATCATCGTAAAGCCTATTGCACTGAATATGAAAACTACCGACGTACTGGTTAAAGCTATTAAGAAACCGGCTACAGCAGGGGCAATAATTCTAACCGACTGCCATATCGAAGCATTCATTGCTACAGCACTAGTTAAAGACTTTTCATTTACGAGTTCTGGATAGAAAGCCTGTCTTGAGGGTAGATCGAATGCACTCACTGAGCCGGCGATTACTGCGATAAGTAGAATGTGCCAAATCTCAACGACTTCGAAAATAGTTAAGATAGCCATGATTATAACTAAGCTCGCCAAAATAATTTGTGAACCTATCATAATAAATTTTTTATTTACTCGATCTGCGTATGCCCCGCCGATTAACGTTAATATAAACGACGGTGCAGCATTTGCAGCTCCCACCAATCCTAAAAATAAAGTGGAATCATTGATTTGATGTATTAACCACAGCTGTGCAAAATAAGTGAGGTTATATCCAGATACCGAAGCAAACGCACCTAACCAATATATGCGATATTGAGTTGATTGGAATGCAGTAGGTATGTTGAAAATGGTTTTCAATATTTTGCAGTATCGACTTTAGGCGCTATTCCACCGTAACCGACTTGGAAAGATTCCGAGGTTTGTCTACATTCCTACCTAATTTTATTGCAGTAAAGTATGAGAATAGTTGTAAAGGAATGCATGTTAATAGAGGACTTATCAATTCAGATGTGTCAGGGATGTAGATTGTATCGTTGTCTTTATTTGAACCAGCATCAGTTTGATTCGATGTTATTGAAATCACTTTTCCACCCTTGGATTTAATTTCTTTAACAGTATTAAGGTTTTTAACAAACATCGAATCTTTAGGCATAATGACTGTAGTCGCCATTTGCGAATCAATTAATGCTAAAGGGCCATGTTTTAATTCGCCTGACGGGTAGCCTTCTGCATGTATGTAACTTACCTCTTTTAGTTTTAAGGCTCCTTCTAGAGCAATCGGATAATTTAAATTTCTTCCTAGGTATAAAAAATTCTTATATGAATAGTATTGTGTGGCTAACTCTTCTATTTGACTTTGGATTTTTAATACTTCATCTATCAGTTTTGGTAAATCCTTAAGTTCATCTACCATCTGGTTTGATTCTTCCTGATTGATAGAGTTACGAGCATTACCCATTTTTATGGCTAACATGTAAAGCTGTAGCAGAGAACATGTGAAAGATTTTGTGGCTGCGATACTACGCTCTTCACCCGCATTGATCGGCAGATTATAGTCAGCGAGCTTATTTGAGGTGCTATTTTCTGAGTTGCTTATATTGAGTACAGTTGCTCCCATTTCCTTTGCAGTTTGGATCGCTGACAAGGTATCTGCAGTCTCACCAGATTGGGATATTGAAATAGCCAAAGTGTTTTTATTTATGATTGGATTTCTGTCTTTGAATTCAGATGAATTGTCTGACTCACTTTTAACCTTGGTAATTCTTTCAAACCATAACTTTGCTACCATCCCAGCATGCAAACTAGTTCCCATACCTAGTATTAGTACGTTCTCAAAACTATTAAGTCTTTCTATTGAAAGTTCAGGTGTAAGTAATTGTAGTTGGTTAAGGTTAGAGCCAGTATGATGATCAATTATTTCAGTTAAAAGATCAGGTTGTTCATGGATTTCGTTAATCATGAATGCGGAAGCATGTTCTTTTGACATTTTAACCTTTGCCTCCTTTTGGAGTCTGGTACACTCCTTGATAGGCATCTGGTAGCAGCATTGATATTCGGTTCATGATGGAATCTGCAAGTGACTGGGCGACTTCATTGCTGATTTTGCCTTCAATAGATGGCAGAGAGAATGGTTTGCCAATTTTAAATCGTATGTTTCCTGTTGGGAAAAATGCTCCGCGGCTCCAATTACCGAAGTTTTCTGTTCCAGTCAGACCTACTGGCAGGATTGGAGCTCCTGATGCAAGTGCTATCTTAACGATACCAGTTTGGGCTTTTCGTAGTCCATTAGGACTACGGGTTCCTTCTGGAAATAATGCTAATGTACCATCTGTCTTTAGCAAATTCATGGCAAATTTATATGCGGCCACGTCAACACCGCCACGGTTTAAAGGGTATGCTCCATACCAATACAACAATGGTCCTGCAATAGGGTTATCGAATAGTTCACGTTTGGCTAAAAACCTTATCCATCGATTAATCCCTACCGTAAGATATGATGGATCACACTGAGACAGATGATTTGAAGCGACTATCAGAGGGCCTCCTGGAGGCAAATTTTCTTTACCGGAAACCTTCCAGTTAGCTGTAATATTGACCTGTAACTTTTGTACTGCTACACAGGTTTTGTAAAGTATTGACATATAAAAGCTAGCTCTTTTTTATTGATTCCAATATTAAATTTACGACCTGATCAATCCTAAGCCTATCAGTGTTTATGATAACAGCATCTTTTGCAGACATTAGAGGAGAGTCCTTTCGGTTGGAATCCATATTATCTCGAGTTTTAATTTCTTCAACTAATTTTTCAAGATCGATTCGATGTCCTTTGCGACGCATTTCGTCATGTCTGCGTTTGGCTCTGATTTGTATTGAAGCATCTAGGTATATTTTTAAGTCAGCCTCCGGTATGACCACTGTACCAATATCTCTACCTACCATAACAATATCCCCTGTAGATGCTATGTCCCTTTGTTGATTTACCAATTCACTTCTAACTTCACCGATTCGGCTTATTTTTGATACATTTGATTCAATATCCGCATGCCGGAGTTCGTCTGTTACGTCTATTCCGTTTACTTTTAAAATCTGCTCTCCATCCTCAAGAATGACTTCAATACTCAACTCTTTTGTTAATTCAGATAATGCAGCTTCATTGTCAAAGTCAATTTGTTGTCGAATACTTGCCCAGGTTATAGCTCTATACATCATGCCAGTATCTAAGAATCTAGCTGGTATTCTCCTGGCTAAAGCGCGCCCCACTGCGGTTTTGCCTGATGCTACAGGGCCATCAATTGTTATTTTCATAAGTTAGTCAACGTTAAATATCAATTTTGTTTAAAATTTAAACATGTAAGAATAGTATATGCGGTAAATAAAGATTATGGATGATTTTATATCGATAAATTCGAATATTAGTTTGTTAAAAGATGAAGAGGTTGTGTATGAGGATGATGCCGTTATTCTAACAAATAAAAGACTGTTTACTGATTTAAAAAATGGAGTGCCTAAAAATTCTATAGAAATTGGCCTTGTGGACGGAGTTCGCCAAATTGATGGTGGACAGGAAAATAGGATTTGGTTAGGGATGAAAGCACTTGGTATAGGGATTGGGCTATCTTTGATCCAGTTTTTATTGGATTATTTTTTCATTACTGATAGCAATACCACACAATTAGTTCGTATTTTTAATACTGTTTTGTTTATTGTTGGTGCTATAGCTATGGGTGCCGGCCTATATTTAATAATAAACAGCTTGCTTAGAGTACGGCCTCATACGACTTTAATATTCGTCAGATTCAAGGGTAAAGACCTTAGGGTAACTTACCGAGATCGCAATGCTCCTAAAGCTTTAAAGTTAAAGGAAGTTTTTATGAAACAACAGCGGTTATTAAAACTCTGAAACTTAATAAGCCTTAAATATTACCCTCTACCTACGTATTTTTGCTCCACCGGAAGTACGATAGCTTCAAGCATGTTTGCGTTTGGTGGTAAAGCAGCCATAGTTAAAGCAGCAGATGCGATTTCGTTTACGGACATCATAGGTTCTTTATTTTGTCCAATACCTGATAACAGAAGCTCGGATTCAGTATTGCCTGGATGGAGGCATCCAGCTGATATACCGTATTCACGACCTTCAAGAGCTGTTGATTTTGTTAAACCAACCAATCCGTGTTTGGAGGAAGTGTAAGGTGCTGAATTCATACGAGGCATTTGAGCAGAAATACTACCTATATTTATTATGCGACCTTGTTTCTGTTTTTTCATAATTCTCATTGCTTCTCTTGTGCAAAGAAATACACCAGTTAAATTAACATTTATAACATTGAGCCATGTTTCTAACTCGATATCTTCTACCGGTCCTCCTGCAGCGACACCGGAATTATTAACCAATATATCTAGCTTTCCAAATTCAGTTAAAGTTTTAGAAAATAAGTTTTTAACATCTTGTTCTTTAGTAACATCTGTCGAAACAAAATCTATTTTTGTTCCATATTGCCTTAATTCACTAGCAGCCTCTTCCAATAGATTTTCTCTGCGTGCTGCTAGTACTAAGTTGGCGCCGTTTTTCGCATACATCGTAGCGATTCCTTTACCGATTCCCGTAGCACCTCCTGTGATGATACATACTTTGTTTTCCAACATTGACATATTCCCTCTCCATATTTTTGCCAACTATATGTTATTGGCTCTATATCGATATAGCATTTATCTCAGTTAAATATTAATGTGTCAAAATGTCAACTTGATTTCACTCTAATACCTCGATTAATATCGATTTCAGGAATTAGTCAAGTTATAATCAAAACACCACTTTTTTTTAGGAGTTAAGAACTCGAATGACATATATCATCGGAGAGCCTTGTGTAGACGTGTTGGATAGAGCATGTGTGGATGTATGCCCGGTAGACTGTATATACGAAGCTGAAGAACACAAAATGCTTTTAATAAATCCCGAAGAATGTATTGACTGCGCAGCATGCGAGCCAGTATGTCCAGTAATGGCGATATTTGCTGAAGAAGATGTGCCAGAAGGAGATAATTGGGAGAAATTTACTGAACTTAATTACACATATTTCGGTCAAAGCAGAGACTCTTAATAACATATAGTCCTCTGTTTTTTTGTAATTTCAATTACGGAATTACACATTATAAATTCAAAAAACTGAAAGGTAATTCATGGTTCAGACAGATTCAACCCCTCAATTCGTAGAGTCCTGCTACTCAAAAATGCGGGCCAATCTCAGCGAAGTTAGGAAAAAACATAATAAACCACTGACTTTAGCTGATAAAATTTTATTTTCTCATTTAGATGATCCGAGTACATCTGACTTAAAAGCTGGAGAAAGTTATTTACTATTGCGACCTGATCGTGTGGCTCTTCAAGATGTTTTAGGTCAAACGGTTATGCTTAATTTCATGCAAACGCTTAAAGAAAGCGTTGCTGTTCCTACAACTGTCCATTGCGATCATTTGATTCAAGCTCGTGTTGAAGGTGGGTCTGATTTACTGCAATCCAAACAAGAAAATGAAGAAGTATATGACTTTCTAAAGAATGCTTCGGCAAAATTTGGAGTCGGATTTTGGGGTCCGGGTGCAGGAATAATTCACCAAGTAGTTTTGGAGAATTACGCCTTTCCTGGAGCCTTGATGATCGGAACTGATTCACATACACCAAATGCCGGCGGTTTGGGAGCATGCGCTGTAGGGGTTGGCGGGGCAGATGCTGTTGAAGTGATGGCTGGATTACCATGGGAGTTGCTGGCTCCTAAACATATCGGAGTTAAATTGACTGGAGAAATGAGTGGATGGACTGCACCGAAAGACGTGATTGTTTATTTGGCTGGTGCGCTGACTGTGTCTGGTGGAACTAATTCGATAATTGAATATTTTGGTGAAGGAACCAAATCTATTAGTTGTACAGGTAAAGCGACCATTACCAATATGGGAGCCGAATTGGGGGCTACGACTTCTGTCTTCCCTTATGATGACCGAATGTCAAAATATCTCAAGTCTACAGGTAGAGCTGAATTGGCTAATCTTGCTGATTCTAATCAGGATTTAATTAGACCTGACAAAGAGACTGAGGAAAAACCAGAGTCATTCTTCGATCATGTTATAGAAATCGATTTGTCGAAATTGGAGCCGCACATTGCTGGCCCACATTCTCCTGATCGAGTCAGACCAATATCTCAGCTGATTAACGAAGTTAATGACCAGACAAATGGTTTTGTTGAGAAGATAGATACAGCTCTAATCGGGAGCTGCACTAATTCATCTTATGAAGATATGAGTAGGGTTGCTGATGTAGCTCAACAGGCCAGTGAGCATGGCCTTAAGTCGGCGGCTTCCCTGATGGTTACTCCTGGTTCAGAACAGGTCAGATCTACGATTGAAAGAGATGGGCAATTAGCAACATTACAAGAAATTGATTCCGTAACATTGGCAAATGCATGTGGCCCTTGCATAGGTCAATGGAGAAGAGAAGAAGTATTGGATGGTGTCCCAAATACTATAGTAACGTCATATAATCGAAATTTTCCGCGCCGCAATGATGGTAGATCTGAAACAATGAATTTTATAGCTAGCCCTGAGATAGTAGTTGCATTGTCTATTGCTGGTAAATTAACCTTTAACCCATTAACGGATACGCTTACTGGTGTCGATGGCGTTGATTTTAAATTATTGCCACCTAAGCCCGCACCCGAGGTTCCTCCATCTGATTTTATTGGTGGAAGGGAATTTTACATCGCTCCACCCGAAAACGGCTCGGAAATAGAAATTTCGGTAAACCCAGAGAGTGATAGATTACAGGTACTAACTCCCTGGGAACAATGGGATGGTAATGATTATGAAGAAATTCCTTTATTGGTTAAAACTCAAGGTAAAACAACAACTGACCATATATCTCCTGCAGGAACGTGGTTGAGGTATAGAGGGCATTTGGAGAAATTTAGTGAGAATATGTTTATGGGAGCAATAAACGCATTTACTGGTGACGCCGGTACAACAATGAACCAATTTACAGGTGAATCAGGGATAAGTATTTCAAAAGTTGCTCAAGATTATAAGAATAAAGGAAGTCGTTGGGTTGTGGTGGGTGATTACAATTATGGTGAGGGAAGTAGTAGAGAGCATGCTGCTTTATCGCCTCGCCTTCTTGGAGGGGCAGCAATCATAGCTAGAGGGTTTGCAAGGATTCATGAATCCAATTTAAAAAAACAGGGTATATTACCGCTGGTTTTCTCCGACCCTAAACATTATGAACTGGTTCAGGAAACAGATAGGATCAGTTTGCTCGATTTAGATAAATTAGCTGCTGGAGAGACTGTTAGATGCATACTGCATCATAAAGATGGAACTACCGATGTTTTGCAATTAAACCACTCGCTTAGCTCTGGGCAGATAGGCTGGATAAAAGCGGGCTCAGCTCTAAACGTTCTGCATCAATCGAATTAACCAATAACACTGTAAAACTAGACTAGTTCTACAGGTAAATTACAAAGCTCTGCACTGAGTTTCCATAGTTCATCTGCTTTTTTAATATCTAGTGCATGGGGTAATAACTTTTCCGGCTTAGAAATAGAATAATACATGCCGTTACTGTTACAGTTTCCCAATAGTCTTGCATTATGCATGACGTGTATCGCTCCATACTTTGCAGGGCGCCCCACAAATTTATGTGCGCAGGTTAATATTGAACCAATCATGCCGTTTTTGCTTAGGAGATTTGTCCCAATTAATCCAGGATGTAGGCAGTTGACTGAAATTGATGAATCCTCTAGTTTTTTCGCTAAAGTTCGTGTGAATAAAACCTGAGCCAACTTACTTCTTGTATATGACTCAGTGGCGGTTAAGTTAGTTGATCGAAGGTCATCAAGATTCAGAGAACCTTTTTTGTAAGCTACCGATGAGACGTTCACTATTACTGCCTCAGGTGCGGCCATCAAATTTGGCAACAATAACCTGGTTAGCAAATAATGACCCAGGTAATTTACAGAAAACGTTTTCTCAATTCCAATTTTATCTGGTTGGAATTTTAAGTATATAGCACCGGCATTATTGATAAGACAATCAAGCTTGTGGAACCGATTGTTAATTAATTTAACTAGATTACGGATTGAGCTTTGATCTGAGAGATCACATTCAATGAATTGTATATTTCTGTTTAAATCAGCCAGCTTTTTATAGGCTTTGGCACAAGATTTATCCGAAGAGCCTATTCCAATTACACTTGCACCCTCAGACAGCAGTAATTTAGCAGTCTCTATTCCAATTCCTGATGTTGCTCCTGTGAGAACGACATGTTTTTGTTTAAACATAATAAATAAACATCGCAGATAAAAGCTGATATTGTTTCAGGCAGATATTTACCGGTATTAATGATGATCTGTCAAAGATATTGTTATGGAACTTTAACTTAGTTAATGCTTACTGTTGAATGCTTAATTTTGTTTTTTGACTGGTACGCATACATCTAGTACACAAATTTACTTGCTTTCTAGTTCCATTAACGTCAATGGTAGCTTTCTGCACATTCAAGGACCAACGTCTTTTTGTGCGTCGCTTGGAGTGGCTGACATTGTTGCCTGCCATTCTTGATCTACTACAATTTTCACATCTAGCCATTATTTGCCTTTTTTAATAGGGGAGTAACATGGCTTTAATTAGAAGTATTTGGTAAAAAATACATGATATTAAATATTAATCCATGTCTTATATAAATAACATATCATAGGGAAACACAGTGATCAATGAGTAGTTCATCGTTAAAAACCTTTAATAGGCCGCCATCGCATATAACTGGTTCAGTGATTGCGGACATGTTTATTGCTGGTTTTGAATTACTCAATAGTCATATCAAACTGGTGAATAGCCTTAATGTATTCCCGGTGCCAGATGGAGATACAGGTACCAATATGGCTATGACAATGAAAGCTGTGGCGAATGCCATAAAAAAATCCATGAATTCTGGATCTGATCAATTAGATGTTATATCTCGTGTCATGGCGAGGGCATCACTTATGGAGGCAAGAGGTAATAGTGGGGTAATATTGTCACAATTTTTCAAAGGTATATCGGAAGGAGTGGAAGATAAGCAATCTTTAGGTGTTAAAGAATGGGCAATCTGTATGGAGAAAGCTAAAAACAGCGCCTATTCAGCAGTTGGAAATCCAACTGAAGGCACCATGCTTACCGTTATTGCTGAGATTTCTAAACAAGCTAATGAGTCGTTAAAAAATGGTGACGAATTGGAGATTCTTTTTAATCGAACAAGCGCTGAAATAAAGGAAACTGTGAAACTCACCCCACAAATGCTTCCTATACTTGCTGAAGCCGAGGTGGTTGATGCAGGTGCTTATGGTGTGGACATAATTTTTGAAGGATTGCGTCGAAGTATCAATGGCCTTCCCATTACAGATGTGGAAATTCCAGTGCCTGGTATGAAAAATTATAAGAATTTTACCTTGCCAAGTAAAATTTTTTTGAATCAATCTATTGTCCAAAATTATGGTTTCTGTGCTCAGGTTTTAATATCTGATAACGTTACTCAAATTGACCAAATCAAAGACAAAGTAAGCCAGATAGGAGAATCAGTAGTCGTTATAAATGAGTCCAGTATGCTTAAAATACATGCTCACGTCCAAGACGTAGAACAGTTCCTTGGATATGCTGGAACTCTGGGTAAAGTCGAATCACATAGTATTGATGATATGGATGCGCAAAATGAAGAGTTTGCTGGAGGTCATTCCAGCACGAATCATGCTGAAACAACATCATTGATTCCTGTAGTTGATGGCATTGGGATAGAACAAATTTTTAGTGAGTTGGGAGCAAGTAGAATAATTCAGGGCGGACCAAATAATAGTCCTAGTGTGAATGATATATTAGTACAAATAGATTCGGTCTCTGCCGAAAATGTTATAGTTTTACCAAACGACAAGAATATTATACTCGCAGCTCAACAAGCATCGAAATTGACTAACAAGTTTGTTGAAATTATTCCTACAGAAACACTTCAACAAGGAATTAATTGCGCATTAGCATTTAATAATGAAAGCGATATTAAAAAAAATAAAAAGCTTATGGTTAATTCCATGGCAGAAGTAATAAGTGCTGAAATATCGAGGGCTTACAAGACTACGAAACTTCAAGGTGTTAATGTTGTTGCTGGAGAATTTGTTGGAATAAATGATGGCCAGTTAATTACTTCGGCGTCGACAATTGATGAAGTTCTTGGTAACTTACTGAATTTTAAGGGAAATAGAGATGTGGAGCTTGTCACTTTGTATTATGGAAGGGAATTATCTCAAAAAGATTCACAGGCACATTATGAACTTATATCATCAAGGTTTGAAAACATCGAGTTTGAATTAATTGATGGCGGACAGTCTTATTGCATTTACATGATTTCTTTAGAATAGGAGAGTTTAGTGAGTATTAAAATAGTAGTTGACAGTATTTCGGATATGCCCAGTGGTCTCATCGAGAAATATGGGATTAACGTCATGCCATTAATTGTTCGTTTTGGAGAAGATGAATATAAAGATGGCGTGGATTTAACTGCAGATAACTTTTATGAACGTGTTGCAGGTGGCGAATGGCCTGCTACATCTGTACCAGCAGTTGGAGAATTTGCTGAGTTGTACAAGAGATTGTCTAGTCAGGCGGATGGGATTATCTCAATCCATGTATCTTCTAAATTAAGCGGTACTTATAACTCAGCAGTTCAAGGAGCTGCGAGCATCGAATCTGGGTGCCCGATTAAAGTGGTGGATTCTCAGCAAGCATCTATGGGTATTGGAATGCTGGCTTTAGTTGCTGCTAAAGCTGTTGAAAATGGAGATGATTTGGAAACAATCTATGACAAAGTCAATAATGCTATTCCTAAAGTACAGTGTTTTGCGCTTTTAGATACACTCGAATATCTACAAAGAGGCGGTAGGTTAGGCAAGGGAGCTGCATTGCTCGGAGGGTTATTGAATTTTAAGCCGATTTTAAGATTGTCGGATGGAGAAGTTCACCCGTTTGCTCGGCCCAGAAGCCGTAGAAAAGGTATAAACAAACTTGTTGAAACAGCAATGGAATTTGGTAATTTAGAAGAGGCTGCAGTTATGTATAGCACTGACCCTGAAGAAACATCTGGGATAATCGAAAGTCTAAGCGATTTGACTACAGATGATGCGAAACCTATTTTAGTTCGTATGGGTCCAGGATTAGGTACTCATGCTGGACCAGGTGCTCTAGGGATTGCTTTGTTAACCAAATAAGGTGCTCAAAGTTAAAGTGAATTAAGTCAGGAGGACTTAAAAATCTCAAAGCAAAATAACTCTAAAGCTATGTCAACTTCCGCTCATAGAACTAGTAAAAACACTTCCAAGACGGAAATTTTAAGAAGAATAATTGAGCAAGAAATTGCATCTGGCTACGAAGATAGAGCTGTGATCGGAGGAATCGACAATTTTATTAACAAGTGGTCCTCTGAACTTAGTCCAGTTATAGGCCGGAGTTCGTCTTATGCGATTCTCTCACACGAAGAGAGGAAAGCTTGGATAAACGAAATCATTCAGCGTTTTAGAACAAATACTGAGGACAGAAAGAATATAAGACGCAGTTCAGCTTCCTCAAATACAAATGATCTGAAGTTACTGTCTCCAATATCACGACTGAAGATTTCTGGAGGCATACGAAAATACATACCGCAACTGAAGAAACTTGGTATCTATAATATTGAAGATGCCCTTTATCACTTTCCACACAGGCACAATGACTTTAGACGTATTGTGAAAATATCAGAACTTAAGCATGGATTGGAACAGACTATTATTGCTTCCGTATGGGAAGCAACTGAAAGCAGGTATGGAAATCGAGGACGTAGCACTTCCACGCAGGCAATTTTAGGTGATGATACGGGAAATATTAAAGCTATATGGCACAATCAAGGTTACCTTGCTAGGTCATTACGCTCAGGAACTAATATTGTAATAAGTGGCATTGTTAAAACTTTTAAAGGCCGCCATATATTTGAGTCGCCAGCATACGAAATATTGTCCGGCCAGGAAAACCTTATGCATGCAGGTAGAATGGTACCCATATACCCAGCCACCGATAAATTACCTGTACGTACTTTAAGGAGGCTTGTTAAAGCAAGCTTGGATGTTGGTTTAGGTCAAGTAATTGAATACATGCCGAAAGTAGTTTTACAAAGACAAGGTCTGATGGATTTAAAAACAGCGATTTCTAAAATACATTTTCCTGATTCAGATAGTGAACTTACCTCTGCAAGGAGACGGCTAGCTTTCGATGAGCTGATGATGATACAACTGTCGGTTTTGAAACGTAGAAATGAATGGCATACTCAGAGTGAAGGGATCCCGTTAAAAGGCAAATCTGATCTAGTTACTAGGTTTATTGCCTCATTACCATTCATATTAACTGATGCACAGACTCGAGTGCTTTCTGAAGTTAATAAAGACCTTGCGGACTCAAAGCCGATGATTCGACTACTTCAAGGAGACGTCGGCAGTGGAAAAACTGTGATAGCTGCTGTTGCACTTTTAAAAGCAGTCGACTCGGGTTTTCAGGGTGCTTTTATGGCTCCAACAGAACTTTTAGCTGAACAACACTATTTGACTTTGGTTCGTTTACTTCAAAATGCAGCGGTGAATTTAATTAAACACAAAGATTATATCGAAATAAAATTCGATAATAAGCGAGATGTAAACATTGCTTTATTAACTGGCAGCCTTAAAAAAACATCCAAGGATAGATTGGCAAAATTGATCTCGGATGAAGGTATAGACATCGTGGTTGGGACGCATGCTTTAATACAATCATCAGTCGATATAAGTAATTTGGCAGTAGGTGTTGTTGATGAGCAGCATCGTTTTGGAGTTATGCAACGCTCATCATTGGGAGACCGGGAAATAAAACCCCATATTTTATCCATGTCTGCTACTCCAATACCCAGGTCTTTGGCCCTTACACTCTATGGTGATTCTGACGTATCAGTTCTGGATGAAATGCCGATAGGTCGCAAGCAAGTTAAGACTAGGTGGATTGCAGGCGATCAACGGTCAGCTGCATACGATTTTGTGAAGCAAGAATTAAATGAAGGGCATCAAGCTTTTATTGTTTTCCCTTTGATTGAAGAGTCGGATTCCGTAAATGCGAGATCAGCAATTGAGGAGCATCACCGTTTGTCAGCCGATGTATTTAGAGAATATAAAGTTGGATTGCTCCACGGTAGGATGAAAACCCAGCAAAAAGAAACCGTAATGCAGCAATTTATAAAGGGAGAACTTAACGTCTTGGTGTCAACATCAGTTATTGAGGTTGGTATAGATGTGCCAAATGCGACGGTTATGGTTATTGATGGCGCTGATAGATTTGGACTGGCGCAATTACATCAATTTAGAGGCCGGGTTGGTAGAAGTGATGATCAAAGCTATTGCTTGCTACTGTCTGATAGCTTGGGGTCTGAAAGCATTGAAAGATTAAGGGTGATTGAAAATGTTTCCGATGGATTTGAACTTGCGGAGGAAGATCTTCGGATTAGGGGACCTGGCGATGCCATAGGTACGCGACAAAGTGGGTTGCCAATTTTAAAAGTCGCTCGAATAAGTGATTTAGAGACTACCAGCCAAGCACGCAAGGAAGCAGCGATGATACTAGAACAAGATCCTGGCCTAGAGGCTGATCAAAACCTAAGACTTGCTAGTAGGCTATCGACGATATTGGATAAATCATTTGTTTTTTCGGATTGATCGAGTATAAAACCAAAACAGTTAATACAAAAACGTTTTGATCCCCGTATAATAGTGGAATTGACAATGATTTTGTCACAACCTTACAACTTTTTTTAGTAATATCCAGACTCGAATAATTTTGAGGAGATTTCGTTTGGCAGAGTATTCCAAAAATGAAGCGATGGACTGGGCGCGGGAAAATCTGCGCGGCCAGTGGTCAACTTTAATGACTTCCTTTAACGAAGATAATCAGATAAATGAACCAGGTATTCGTGCTGATATAAAGCACATAAAGAGTTTAGGTACTAAGGGTATCGGATGTACTTGGGGTATGGGTGAGTTTTGGTCTCTAACTGAACAAGAAAGACTTAAAGTTTATGATGTGGTTTCAGATGAAGGTAGACATGACTGGTTAATTGCTGCTCACATAACTGATACATCACTTAAGAACGTTATTAATTTTGCTGGTTATGTTCAATCAATAGGTTTTGATCTCTTGATCTTGGCAGCTCCATATTTTGTTACTCGTAAAGAAGAACAGGTGTTAGAGTTTGTTGAGGATGTGGCGGCGAACACAGATCTTGCAATCATGTTTTATAATTCCCCACAGTTCGGCATAGTATTAGATGAGAATTGGCTTGGAAAGGTTTGTCAGATTAGTAATGTGGTGGGAGTGAAGGAGGCTAGCTTTAATAAAGACATATCGATTAATACACACTTAAATGTTGGTAATGATGCGATTATTTCAACCCCAGACGAATGGATTTTATTTACTGGCAATGAAATGGGTTTTAATCAGCAAGTCATGTTTGCAAACACATCTGACTGGAGGTTTGATAAGCCAGGTTCAAATCATTATGTCTCATTTGTAGAAAGAGCCATGTCAGGAGACTTGGATAAAGAGTATTACGACAAACATATTAAACCTATAAAAGCGATTTCTGACCAATGGTGGCAACATGTGGTCACGAACCAAAAGGGAGCAATGCCGGTCCCTCTTTGTAAATACTGGGGAGAGTTAATGGGAATGACTGGTGGAAGCGTGCGGAGTCCTTTAACTGACATGTCAGTAACGGATAAAAATAGCCTTAAAAATCAATTGGATAATCTTTTTGGCCAGTAATTGATAAAATTATAATTAATGTACAGTATTGGAGAGCAAAAACGATGATGTTAATGGTAAGTGTCCAGAATTTAAATGAGGCACATGAAGCGATGAAAGGTGGAGCAGACATAATAGATGTCAAAAACTTACAAGAGGCTCTAGTAGGTTCTGCCAAACCAAATATTTTTAAATCTGTAAGGGAAGCAGTTCCTATGGAAATACATGCTTCATTAACGTTAGGAGTAGTGCCTAATCAAGAAGGCACAGTAGCAATGGCTGCTTGGGCCGCTGGAAGAATGAATGCGACTTCTGTAAAAGTAGGGTTTATGCAGGCAGATTATGATAAATCGGTTGAGGTTTTACAGGCATCAAAAGAAGCTTTGGAGGGTACGGAAACTAAATTAATTGGATCACTATTTGCAGACAACTTACTTTATGACGATGGCTTAGACCCTCATCTCATGCCTAAACTTGCTCGCGACGGTCTTTGTGATGGGTGGTTAATTGATACATTGACTAAAGACGGTCGTAATTTATTTGACTTTATACCTGAAGCTAAACTAAAGGAAATGGTAATGGAAGGTAAGTCAGATGGAATGAGCACGGCTCTTTCTGGCCACCTAAAGATGTCTGATTTAGATGAATTAGCCAGAGTGAATCCAGATATTGTGGGAGTTCGAGGAGCGGTTTGTTCTAAAGGCAATAGGGATGCAGGAGTATATTCAGAATCAGTTGCAGAATTTAGGCGGCAAGTTGAATTACGAAAATTTGGTGAAATTGATGTTCTCGATGGAGTACAATCGCCAGTTATAACAAATGGTAATAGTTCTAATGGGTGGAAAATTATAGACGGGAAAGGTAAAACCTGTGCAGGTATAATTGCGGCTTTAGAAGAACAAATTACATTAGACAAAGAATCTTTTGTAGAGGTAATAATACCTGATGTTTTAAATTCATATGATGTTATTGTATGGTCCGAAAAAGCCGGGCACGAGATTTTGACCCAAAGACAGGATACTGATGGGTCTTTTAGGATGTTAATAAAACCTTAGTTTTATTTGATTGTGAGTATTAAAAATGGATTTTTCTAACGTTGTAGCGATAATACGCGATATATCAATAATTGTACTTTGCGCTATACTCGGAATTGTAGCAATTGTCGGATTTATTAAGTTCACTGCATTGGTTGATTCATGTAGAAGAATCGTAGGGGGAGTTGAACAAGTTATGTCCACAATATCAGGAGCTTTAAATTCAACTGCTGCAAGCTCAGGTTTATTAGCAGGCATAGCTAAAGCCACATCATTTTTGTTTAATGCAACAGATAAAAATAAAGATTAACTCTTGCGTATTTGAGGAGGAGTAATATGTCAGATAAAGATTCAGGTTCACAATTCATGATGGGCTTTATTATTGGAGGAATCATAGGTGCCGTTGCTGGAATATTGTTGGCTCCAAAACCTGGTTCCGAAACTCGAGCAGATCTTTTTGATTATGGCGAAGTAGTTAGAGAAAGAGCAGAGGAGATGGCAGCCCGGGTTAAAGACGAAGTAGGGCCCGCAGTGGAAAATGTACGAAATAAAGTTGCACCTGTGATTGAACAGATTGCCGGGTTTCAAGACTCCGGTGCCAACCGAGAATCATAACTAATTAAACCTTTAACTCTACAAACTACGTTGAGGATACGATCCAAGAATCTTTAATTGGCTAACCTCATTTTTGATTGCTGATAGGGTTGAAGCAATTTTTTTGTCTGTTCTATGTCCTTCCAGATCCAGCAAGAAGAAATATCGTCCCAATTCTAACTTGTTTGGCCTAGACTCAACTTTTGCTAAGTTGATACCTTCTTCAGCCACGAAACCCATCACTTTATACAGTAGCCCTGGAGAATCAACATTGAAACTGAAACAGATAGATGTTTTGTCATATCCAGTAGCTTCACTGTCATTTTCCGATAAAGCTACGAATCTAGTTACATTATTAGAGTTATCTTCAATTTCGGAATCTATTACCTGAGCATTATATATTTCTGCGGCGCGTAAATTTCCGATTGCAGCAACATTGTTTTCTTCTGAAAGTTTTTTTACCGCAGCAGATGTGCTTAGTGAAGCAACTAGCTCAACGTCTGGCAGTTGATTTTCAAGATATTTACGGCATTGGGCGAGTGCTTGTGGGTGTGAGTAGACAGCCTTGATATCATTTTTGTGAGTACCATGTGAACTTAAAAGGTTGTGATGTATGGGAAGAATAATTTCGTCATTAATCAAAAGATTAGAGTCATGAATGAGAAGGTCTAGGGTGTAAGTCACCGATCCTTCAATACTATTTTCTATTGGAACTAGCCCTTTAGAAACCTCGAATTTTTCTACTGCCTTCACAACACTTGGAATTGATGGATATGGCACTTTGTTTGCATCATTATCGTAAAGTATAGCTGCTTGCTCTGCGTAGCTGCCAGCAGGGCCTAGATAGCCCAAGTTTTGGGTCATTGAAATAATTCCTTTAATTGATCTAAGTTTATTGAGTCAGTGATCGCTAATACCTGGTCTCCGCTCCTGAGAATAGTGTCTTCAACGGAATCCTCTATTATTGCACCTGATCTAATAATCATTTTAATGGAAACTCCGTTAGGTAAACTTAAATTTGATAACGGTTCTCCAATGGTTTCAGAATCTTCAGCAATTCTGATAGATATTAGATTGGCAGGTGTAGAACCAGGAATATACATTAAGGGCAATATTGCGTCCACGTTTAGGTTTTCTTGGATGGATCGTAAAGAAACTGCAGTGATATTTATAACAGAATCTATTCCTAGTAACTGAAATAAAGATCGATTTTCCTCAGAATAAATCAAACATATGGTTTTCTCGACTTGAAAAACTTCTTTTGCCATTTGGCAGCACACCATGTTGTCAGCTTCACTTCGAGAGGAAGCAATGAAAATGTCAGCACGACCAGTTCCGGCGAGTCGTAAAATTTCTTCAGAAGTAGGATCGCCGTGCACAACAATACTGCCCAGTTCATCTTCTGTATCTTGCAATTTGAAATTATCAGCGTCAATTATTGATACTTCATGCCAGTCATTTAATAACCATTCGGCAATTGACCTTCCGACCTCATTTGCTCCAAAAATTACTACGTTCAATATTTAACTCTCCACAGATGAGGTGATTAATGATTCAATTGTTAATTCCGTATGGTTAACAATCCTTATTCCAAGCTTTTGATATAAAGATTGCTTAGATTTATCCGACATAAGACAAATCACGTTGTTTATTCCAAATAGAAGTTTTGCTTTTTGTGCGGCTAACGCATTGATTGAATCTGAGCTGGTTGTTGCAATAAATAAATCAGAATTCACTATATCAATGTTAACCAAGTCTGCAGCTATCGTGGCATCACCCAAAAATCCAACCAAAAGATCGCTGTTCAATGATAATTGTGACAACGACTCGAGTTTAGTTCGATTACTGTCAATTATTATTACCTCGTTACCAGATTTAGCAAGGGCCATTGCGAGGCTTCGTCCGTAGGTTCCACATCCAACTATTACTATCTTTTTGTCGTTGGGATTATTTTTTTGTTTTGAAGTCATTTTCTACAGCTATTGTTTATATGTGTACTTTAAATCGTTTCATCTTGCCATATTAATATGTTACAACTCGCATTTTTAAGTACATAGCTAGTAGTTTTTTCTAACTCGAATTTTCCGAATCGCTTTACTTTCTGCATGCTCATTGCTATCACATCTACGTTTCTTTGTTCTGCTTCTTGCACTATTGCGTATCCAATTTCCCTTGCTTGTATTAATTCAGCTTTTACTTCATGCTTGGACTTTGCAGTTAACCGCTCCATCGCTTTCAGTGTATTGTCTCCATTCATTACTTCGTTTGGTAATGCGATGTCGATTGGCATGGAACGGTTTATTTGTATGATGTAGATAATGAATATGCGACCCCCAGAAGGTTTTAATAATTCACATGCAAGCTCGACGACTTGCGCATCTGAGGAAGATCCAAAAACAGGAACTAATATAGATGAAAAGTTCATTTCTAATGTTAAGATTCAAGTTTTTCTAGCAGCTCATCACGGCCAGCTAGGACTAACACGTCTCCAGTTCTAAGCCTATCTTCTGGATCAGGGTTTAATGTTATGTCTTTACCTCTCCTTAAAGCCAATACAGCTAAACCATATTTATCTCTGGCGTTGGACAAACCCAATTCATTCAATGTTAAATTATCAAATCTTGGTGGGACTTTTAATCTGCTTAGCCCAAAACTTGGAGCAAGTTCTAGATACTCTTGTACATTTGGATTGAATAAACTATGAGCCAACCTCATTCCCATTTCTTCTTCGGCGTGTATAATTTTGTCCACGCCAAGTCGTTCTAGAGTATTGCCATGAATTTCATCTCTCGCTCTAGAAACAATATATGGTATGCCCATTGTTTTTAATAAAACGGAAGTCATGATGCTAGCAACAATATCTGATCCTATAGCAATCACGGCTACATCGTAATCAGTTATACCTAATTCTCGAAGCACGGTTTCATTCGTTGCATTACCGGTTACAGGGAAAGTCACTCTGCCCATCATGCTTTGAACACGATCTTCATTAGTGTCAATCGCTAAAACGTCATGTCCAATATTGTATAGTGACGTTGCTAGGCTAGATCCAAATCTTCCTAGACCTATTACTACTACCTGTTTTTTCATGTAAATTAATCTTCTATGTTTTCTCCCAAATACTTGACGTATCTGGACTAATAAATAGCGCTAACCTATTGTAACTCTTTCTTGGGTGTATCGGTAATTTTCACGTTGTGTTCGCTGGGTCATGGCTAAGCCTAATGCAAGTGGGCCTACTCTACCAATGAACATCGCAAAAATCAGGATCAGATGTCCCCACCTTGATAGATCTGGTGTTAATCCTGTGGACAACCCCACTGTTCCAAATGCGGAAACTATTTCAAATAGCAGATCAATGAAATCAAATTCTGATTCGACCGCAGTAAGTAAGAAAGAAAATATAAAAACTACTGATGTTCCGATAGCTCCAATAACCATTGCTCTCTTAACAATTAAGGAAGATATCTCTCGGTTAAAAATAGATGCTCTCTGTCTGCCTTGCAGTGTGGAAAATACGGCAACTACTATGACAGCAAAGGTATTAACTTTTATGCCTCCTGCAACTGAACCCGATGCTCCGCCTATGAACATTAATCCCGTCATTAAGAAGTTTGTGTGTTGCTCAGTATTGCTATATGCAACTGTAGTAAACCCGGCAGTTCTTCCAGATACTGATTCAAATATTGAGATCATTATCTTGTGTGGTAATGATAAGTCCTGGATGGTAGAAGAGTTATTATATTCAAACCCAAAGAAGACTAGAGAGCCAAATATCGTTAGAATTAAAGTACCCGCAAGCACTAATTTTGTGTTTAGGCTATATGACTTAATTTTATTTCTGAAAGCTAGAATATCAGCAACTACCCAAACACTGACAGCGCCAATAAAAATCAATATCGTGGAGGCGACCACAATGGTAACGTCTTTTTGGTACATGCTAATGCTGTCACCACCAACGAAAGCGGTAAAACCAGCGTTGTTGAAAGCTGATACTGACAGGAAAATGGCATGAGGTATAGCGTTTTGTGCATCCATATCAGCCAGTAATCTTATTAGGTAAATAACAAACCCAATTATTTGTACTAAAACTGATATCAAAACAATTCTAACTACTAGTTTGACTATACCGCCAACTTCGTTTACTGGCATTATGCTGATACTTTCCTTTACAAGTTGTCTTTGAAATATAGACACTCTTCGGCCGATAAGAACCAGCAGAAATGCTCCGGTTGTCATTATGCCAAGGCCGCCAATAAACATTAACAGTAGGATTATTACTTTTCCAAAGCCTGACCAATAAGTTGCAGTTACTTCTACTGTTAATCCCGTTACTGTTATTGCCGAAGTAGCCGTGAATAGGGCATCCATGAATGGAGTCATGGTTCCTGCAGCATTAGCTTGGGGCATACACAAGAGCCCCGTGCCAATAAGAATAAGAATAGTGAAAAGGTAAAATAGTATCGCTGGAGATCCAAAAGCTTTAGATTTAATCTTGTTTTCAGATGGTACTGAAATCTGGATCGGACGAATGTCATCTAGCCTAGGATGTCGTACTGTGCGATCTCCAGGTTTAGGATTCCAGTTTTCGTCTGGACTGTCTATCGGATTATCTTTATCTTCTTCAAAAATTATGGCACCGCCTTCTTTAAGGCATACCGCATGTTATTTATTGTCGTTTGGATTTGCACTTTCGATTCTAGGTTTCCTAGTTTTGTTGTGTCAATTATCAATTAATCATTAGACTATGCTTTAATCTTATAAAATATAAGATTAATCTCTGAGTATAAAAATTATAAATTAAATGTATTGATCTACTTAAGGTAATAATAATTTTATATGGATTCAAATTTAAATAAATTTATATCTAGTTTGCATGCTAGCGAATACCGTTGTGTATTAGCGCTGGCTGGAGCAGGATCAAGAGCACTGTCATGGTTATTGGAAGTTCCTGGATCATCACGTACTTTAATCGAAGCTACTGTTCCTTACTCGTTAGAGTCTTTGTCAGAGTTACTTGGTAAGCGTCCTCAAACTGCCGTATCGATGAGGACAGCCCAGTATATGGCCCAAAAAGCTTTTTGTAAAGCAAAACTTCTTTGCTCAAACTCATCAATGCTTATAGGTGTGGGATGTACGGCAACTATTGCCACGGATAGAGAAAAAAAAGGCGATCATAAGGCTTATATTTCGATTATGTCTGAGCAGGGTTTAACTAACTGGTATGTACAATTTACAAAAGGGCTTCTGACCAGATCTCAAGAGGAACAATCTATCAGTCATGCGATTCTTTATGCGCTTTCAAATACAATTAATTTAAGTGATAAGTTGGACATAGAATTAGATCAAGGTGTGGAACTAGAGTATATCGGTTTTGATTATGGAGTATCAGATTTAGTCGACGATTCAGGCTATTTGTATTTTGAGATAGATACACCAATTAAGGTTGGCAATGAATTTAACCCTGGAGCCATTTTGCCGGGATCATTTGATCCTATACATGCTGGTCACACAGCTTTATTAAAGGCGTCAGAAGAATTTTTGAGAAAAGAAGTTGTTTTCGAGTTATCTATGGCTAACGTTGATAAACCTGATATTAGTGTTGAAGACGCCAGTATCAGAATAAATCAAATGTTTGGTAAATGGCCATTAATACTGACTAGAGCCGACACTTTTAGTAGAAAAGCCAAGCTGTTTCCTGGTGCTGTGTTTGTCGTGGGGTACGATACTGGATTAAGAATTATAGATTCTAAATATTATGATAATGACGTTAATAATATGATTGAACAGCTAGATGAAATTAAACAATTAAAATGTAGTTTTGTAGTTGCAGCTCGGTGCATTAATGGAAGTCTATTAACTTTAAAGGACCTCAAAGTACCGAAACAATTTGCTGATATATTTCATGAGTTGCCTATTGAGTTGTTTAGGGAAGATATTTCCTCGACAGAAATACGGGCAAATTCTCTGGATAAGGAGTAATGATTTGGAGAATATAAGAGACTTTTTGGCTCTACTTAAAAAGCATGGTGATCTAGCGGTCATTGATGCGGAAGTGAGTGCGGAATTAGAGATAACAGAGATTACGGAGCGCACAATACGTTCAAAAGGCCCTGCGTTGCTTTTTAAAAATGTTTCAGGCTCAAACATTCCTGTTGCCATAAATCTTTTTGGAAGCCATCAAAGAATGGCTTGGGCACTCGGTGTAGATGACGTTGAAGAAATATCAGAACGAGTTTCGAAAATTTTAAAAATCCCTCAAAATCCGCCTGGCGGAATAATGGATAAGTTAAACACATTAGGAGATTTGGCAGGTATAGCAAAGAGCCAGCCCAAGATAGTTAAATCAGCTCCGTGTCAAGAAATAGTCTCAATTGGAGAAGACGTCAATTTAAATGATTTACCCATATTAAAATGTTGGCCGCAGGATGCAGGGAAATTTATAACGTTACCTTTGGTAATAAGTAAGGACCCTCGAACAGGTAGGCGCAATGTTGGCACGTATAGGATGCAGGTATTTGATGAGAGAACTGTTGGCATGCACTGGCAGACGCATAAGGTTGGTGCTAAGCATTTCAGAGAGGGTGAGCGAAGAAAAGACGAAAAACTTGAAGTTGCAGTTGCATTAGGAGCTGATCCTACCACGATGTGGACAGGATCCATGCCATTGCCTCCTGACATGGATGAATTTGCAGTTTCAGGTGTAATTAGACAAAAGCCAGTAAAGTTGGTTAAGGCTAAGACTGTAGATTTAGAGGTGCCTGCAGAAGCTGAAATCATTATTGAAGGTTTCGTAGTGCCAGGTGAATATCAGACAGAAGGGCCATTTGGTGACCATACCGGGTTCTACTCATCAGCTGATCAGTATCCAGTAATGCATGTGACTGCTATTACAAGGCGATCGGATGCAATTTATCCCTCAACCGTTGTTGGCCGGCCTCCCATGGAAGATTTCTATATGGGCAAAGCTACTGAACGCATAATGTTGCCAGCTTTAAAGATGGTTATCCCGGAAATTATTGATCTTAATATGCCAGCTGAAGGAATTTTTCATAATCTGTTGATTGTGTCGATCCGTAAGGAATACCCAGGCCATGCGAGGAAAGTTATGCACGCTTTATGGGGTCTGGGCTTGTTGATGTTGGCAAAAGTAATAATAGTAGTAGATCACGATGTGGATGTTCAAAACCCTTCAGAGGTTGCTTGGAGAGTCGCTGGTAATTTAAATCCTGAAAGTGATGTGATTTTCACAGAAGGCCCCTTAGATGATCTGGATTACTCTAGCCCCACTATCAAGTATGGTAGCAAAATGGGAATAGATGCTACATCAAAATCACAATTAGATGGATTTCCCAGAGAATGGCCAGAAGAAATCGTTATGACGCAAGAGATAGTTGACCGAGTTAATAATCGTTGGCAGGAATTTAACCTTTGATGGTTATTTCCTTCGGAACAGTACGTGATCGAATCTTATTTCGACTAAAGGAGATCCCGGCGGCGATAAAGTTTGAGGAAAGTATTTTTGCGTTACCATTTGCTTATACCGGTATGATTTTGGCTTCTGAGGCCTGGCCTACTTGGCCAGTCTTTTTATGGATAACCTTAGCTATGGTGGGGGGCAGAACACTTGGTATGGCTGCTAATCGGTTGATCGATTTTAAAATCGACGCTTCTAATCCAAGATCAAAAGACAGACATCTACCTAAAGGCACTTTGAAACGAATTGATATGTTGGTTTTGATTTTAATTGGTTTTGCGCTTTTGATGGTTTCTGCTGCACAACTTAATAAACTGGCTTTAATACTTGCTCCGATAGCTGCCATATATTTGATTTGCCAGCCATTTTTTAAGCGGTTTACTTGGATGGCTAATCCCTTGCTCGGATGGGCATTAGCTATCGCACCTTCTGCTGCATGGATTGGTGTTTTAGGTGAATTAAGCTGGGAGCCTGTAATACTGTCTTTGTCTGTTGCTATGTGGGCTGGCAGTTTCGACATTATTTATCATGCTCAGGATTTAGAATTCCATTTAAAAGAGAAACTTCATTCGGTGGTGGCTGCAATAGGAATACGTAAGGCATTTGTTGTAGCTAGACTAATGGACTTAATAGCTTTAACCTGCTTGTTGGTAGTAGGATTGATGATGTCTTTGAGTTGGCCATATTTTGTCGGGATTTTGTTTGCAGGACTGATATTGTTGTATAAATACAAAATAGTTTCTCCTAAGGATGTTTCCAAATTAGGCATAGCTTTCTATAGAATAAATGCATACGTTTCTTCGATAGTGTTTTTTGGAACTTTGATTGCAGTGTTAATTTAGATGAATAATTTGAAAGAAAACCCTCCCGTAATTGTTGGTATCACTGGAGCCAGTGGGATTAGGCTTGCAACAGCTACAGTTGATTTAATATTGTCATTAAATGTTAATGTTGTGCTTACAATTTCCGCTGCGGGTCGTATGGTGTGGAAAGAAGAGATCGATGAATCTTATGGAGAAGTGATAGAAAGATGGACAGAATCTGGCAGGTTTACCGTTAATCAAATTGGTGATTTGGGTGCAAGGATTGCCTCTGGAACATATCCCACACTCGGTATGGCAGTAGTGCCTTGTAGCATGGCAACAGTGGGTGCATTAGCTAGTGGTCTTTCAGATAATTTGATAAGGAGAGCAGCTGATGTAACACTTAAAGAGAAAAGGCCTTTAGTAATTGTACCTAGGGAAACTCCGCTCAATGCAATCCATTTAAAAAACTTGACTGAATTGGCTGTGGCAGGTGCAACAATTCTTCCACCTCAGCCGGCTTTTTATTTACGCCAAGAAACTACAGCAGAGGTGGTTGACTACATAGCTAATAGGACTGTTAATGCTTTAGGTTTAACTGACCAATTACCATCCAGAATGCGCTATGGTAGCGAATCTGAAAAAAATGGATATTAGGCGTTTAAGTCAGATGGGAGATAATCAATGAAATTTGGAGTTACGGTAACTAATGCAATAAATCCTAATGTCACTGCGGCTGGACAAGCAGATTACGTTAATAAACTAACTTTAGCAGTGGAGCAGTGTGGGCTAGATTCTGTCTGGGTAGCTGACAGGACGTTTTTCCCAGTAGATATCATGGAACGACATCCAGAGATGTTTTCGCCTCATCACTCAAAGCCTGATTCACAGAATCTTTTGGAAGCAGTGACCACTTTGAGTTACACGGCAGCATTGACTAAGCGAGTGCTCATTGGATTCAGTGTTTTATGCCTACCATTTCGGCATCCTTTGTTGAACAGCAAAATGTTGAATACAATTGATGTTTTATCAAACGGAAGGCTACAGTTAGGAGTTGGAACTGGCTGGATGCCGGAAGAGTTTGATGCAATGGGCGTAGATTATAAATCACGCGGTAAATTTACGGATGAACACTTGGAATTATATAAATCCACCTGCGTTGATCCTGTACCTGAATTCCAAGGACAACACACATCGATTTCTGGGAAAATATTTTTCCCAAACTCAATCCAAAAGCCACACCCTCCCATATGGATAGGTGGGATTACGGATGCAGCCCTTAAAAGAACTGCAAAATATGGAGACTATTGGAATGCATTTAAGGTTAAACCGGATGATGTGTCAGAGCGATTAAGTAAATTGACTGGCATATGTGATTCAATAGGGCGAGATCCTTCAACTATCAAAGCATCGACGACGATAAATATGGATTTGACTGAGCGACAATATGAAGATGGCAATAGAGTAATGATGACTGGCACAAATCAAGAAGTTATAGATGACATAAAGAGATTTGAAGACTCGGGATTGGACTACATGATTGTGTCTGTGACCGCGCCTAACACCAAAGATACGACTAATTATATTTATGAATTTGCAGATAAAATTGCAGCATTAATATAATCTCGTATCAACCAGACAAATCCCCAGATTATTTTGATAAATATTTGAAACACATGATTAATTAAGAATGTAAGCGTTATTAATCAGATTTTGCAACAGATTCAATTTACTAAACATTAAATAGCTAATAAACCATAATTCATGTGTATATCTAATTGACTGTAAGGATTTGTAAACATATAATTATGGGTCTGGAAAAGATGGCAAGGCAAGTTTACTCTTAACATGCCAAACTGAATTTTTCAGCAGGACGGCTGGGATGGCCCGGTCGTTTTTTTTATGCACTTTAACAACTTAATCCTGTCTGTAATGAATTAGTAAATTTATTACACCTCAATAAATTAAACATAAATGTTATCTCGTGTTTAATTTATTAAAAAATTGTAAGTTAGAAAAATTTAATGTTCTGAATGTCGTTAGGACATTAAAAAATTAATATATGGGCCCCAATGTGGGTCAAGTTATTAAGAGTCCATGGTGAATGCCTTGGGGTCAAGGACTGAAGAAGGGCGTGGCAAGACTGCGAAAAGCCTCGGTCAGCCGTCTAGCGGGCTTAGCCGGGGATTCCCGAATTGGGAAACCAGTTCCGGGTCATACCGGAACATTCTGATTTTTATCAGAAAGGTAAGTGGGCGAACTGAAACATCTAAGTAGCCCGAGGAAAATAAATCAACCGAGATTCCCCTAGTAGTGGTGAACGAACGGGGAACAGCCTAAACCAAACAGGCTTAACGGTCTGAGGACCTATGTCTGATTGGTGTTGTAACACCTACCTGCTTCAACCTCAGCAAGAAGCAAAAAGTTACAAAACCGTCTTCTAGATGAAAGCGTCTGGAAAGAACTGCCAAAGAGGGTGATAGCCCCGTAGTTGAAAGGAGACGGACTTTTGGTAGGCTGTTGAGTACCACGGGACACGTGGAATCCTGTGGGAATCTGGGGGGACCACCCTCCAAGGCTAAATATCCTTGACCACCGATAGTGAACCAGTACCGTGAGGGAAAGGTGAAAAGAACCCCGGGAGGGGAGTGAAATAGACCTGAAACCGTGGACTTACAAGCCGTAGAAGGCCTTTACGAAGGCTAACTGCGTGCCTATTGAAGAATGAGCCGGCGAGTTAATCTAGTTAGCTTGGTTAAGGAACAGAAATTCTGGAGCCGCAGCGAAAGCGAGTCCTAATAGGGCGTTAGTTAGGCGGCGAGGAATTCATTTTCCGAGTTCTTTTTTTATTTGTTGATTACCTTCGGGTGAGATTCAGCTGAAATCAGAATGACGTCAATGACTGAATTGCCAATATGCTTAACGTGTTGTCTGGATTAGACCCGAAACCGAGTGAGCTACCCATGGCCAGGTTGAAACCCGGATAATATCCGGGCGGAGGACCGAACCCGTGTCTGGTGCAAAAGGCTGGGATGAGCTGTGGGTAGAGGTGAAATGCCAAACGAACTCGGAGATAGCTGGTTCTCCCCGAAATGTATTTAGGTACAGCCTTCAGATAATTACTGGGAGGTAGGGCACTGGTTGAGCTAGGGGCTGTAAAGTTACCGAACTCATCCAAACCACGAATGCTCAGTAATGATTCTGTGGAGTGAGACAGTGGGGGATAAGCTCCATTGTCGAGAGGGAAACA